>Ga0213870_1000873_pt1 | contig 13985 bp, 16 predicted proteins | sample WICALVC2017_Meta_FD_160119 | JGI IMG/M metagenome (GOLD analysis project Ga0213870, IMG submission 160119) | Freshwater microbial communities from subterranean cave lake in Wind Cave National Park, South Dakota, United States - WICALVC2017 | ecosystem: Environmental > Aquatic > Deep subsurface >... | reverse complement strand
AAGCAGTTGTGTCGCCCTTTCTGGCCTTCTTTCGCGACAAGGGATTAGGGGGGGCGATTTTACTTTTGGGCCTTATTATCTTGTACAAGTTGCCGGACGCATTGGGGGGGGCGATGACAACCCCTTTTCTAATGGATATTGGTTTTGCCAAAACAGATATTGGCGTTATGAATAAAGGGTTAGGTCTTTTGGCCACGATAGTCGGTGGATTGCTTGGCGGGGCCATTTTGGCAGGTATTGGTATTTATCGATCTTTGTGGGTATTTGGCATTTTGCAGGGGGTATCGAACTTGGTCTTTACCGGCCTTGCCCTCGCGGGGCCAAGCACATTGGGGCTGTTTCTTGCGGTTGGCGTCGAGAATCTTTCTGGCGGAATGGGGTCAACGGCATTTGTCGCCCTTCTAATGAGCCTGACACAACGGCAATACAGTGCGACACAATATGCCCTTTTCTCAAGCCTTGCCTCAATAACGCCAAGGCTCATTGGGCCAGTTGCGGGGTCTTTGGCGGAGACCCTTAATTTCCCACTTTTCTATGGTGTCAGCGTGTTGGGAATGATCCCCGGATTGATTCTCTTGTGGGCCGGACGTCGTTATTTTCTTAATAAAGATGTGGTAACATCTGATCTTAAATAAAGGAGTTTTAAAGATGGAAAAAAGTCGTCTTGGTATTCACGCTGTTGCGCCCAATTTTAATCTGCCCGGGGTCGATGGGAAAAACTATTCGCTCGAAACCTTTTCCGAGAAATCGCTTCTAGTCATTATTTTTAGCTGTAATCATTGTCCTTATGTACAGGCTTACGAAGACCGCATGATTGCGCTTCAAAGCGAATTTCAAGGCAAAGGGGTTGCGTTCGTTGCAATTAACGCAAACGAAACGGAGCATCATCCAGAAGATACGTTTGAGAAAATGGTGTTGCGTTCCCGTGAGAAGAAATTTAACTTCCCGTATCTTCGAGACGAAGAACAAAAAGTGGCCGAGGGGTATGGCGCCCATTACACGCCAGAGATATTCCTGCTAGATACAAAAAGGCAGTTGCAATATACTGGCAAGATAGATGACAACTGGCAGAATCCGAACCAAGTCAAAGTGCAGTATTTACGCGATGCGATTTTAGCGACGCTTGCGGGGAAACCAATTGACTCCCCGGAGACCCACGCCGTCGGTTGTACAATCAAATGGGCCAAATAGAAAGAAAGAAAAAAAATGGCTGGTAATACATTTGGACAAGTTTTTCGTATCACCACTTTTGGTGAAAGCCACGGCGTTGCGCTGGGTGCCATTCTGGATGGCTGTCCTGCGGGGCTTTCTATTTCGGAAGAGGAGATTCAAAAAGACCTTGATCGTCGAAGGCCGGGTCAAAGCAAATTTGTGTCGCAACGGCAAGAATCCGATAGCGTTCGCATTCTCTCCGGTATCTTTGAGGGAAAGACTACTGGCACGCCGATTGCGCTGATTATCTACAACGAGGATGCAAAGTCCCGCGACTACGATACCATTAAAGACCTCTTTCGTCCGGGTCATGCCGACTATACCTATCTAAAAAAATACGGGATTCGTGATTATCGCGGAAGCGGCCGGGCCTCTGCGCGCGAGACGGTTGCGCGCGTTGCGGCGGGTGCCATCGCGCGAAAACTCCTTGCGCAAGAGGGAATTGAAATTGTTGGATATGTTACGCAGATTGGAAGCGTTGTCGCCCGAAAGATTGATTTTTCCCAGATTTCTCAAAACCCATTTTTTTGCGCAGATGCGGATGTTGTCCCTGAAATGGAACGAATGCTACAGCAGGTTATGTCCGAGAAAAATTCTATCGGGGCTAAAATCGAAGTGGTCGCAAAAGGGGTTCCCGTCGGATTAGGAGAGCCAGTGTTTGATAAACTGGATGCGGTGCTGGCGTCTGCAATGATGTCGATCAATGCCGTGAAGGCGGTTGAGATTGGCGCAGGTTTTGAAGTGGTGAGTATGCGAGGCTCTCAAAATTCCGATCCGATTACGCCAACTGGTTTTGTATCCAATCATTCTGGAGGGATATTAGGTGGGATTTCCAATGGAGACGAAATCGTTGTTCGCATGGCCGTTAAGCCGACATCATCGTTTGCCATTCCGCAGGACACCATTGACATTCATGGCAATCCCGCTAAGATTTCCACAAAAGGACGGCACGATCCCTGTGTCGGCATCCGCGCCGTCCCGATTGCCGAGGCCATGATGGCACTTGTTCTGGCCGATTTTTTTCTCCGCAATAAACTCTCACGAATACACAGCCTTCCTTAAAAACTCCAGACATAAATTCAATAGAACAGACATGGTGGAAGACGGGAACGGCAATAGAAAGTAAGTGGTTTTTCAAAAAAGATTTAGAGCCTTATAGACCGATACGGCGGAATAGGCTTGGGAAGCCAGCGGGTAGTATAGGGTAGTATACGATAATCTTACACCTGTTCTCCCCAACGTGTGCGGGTTTTTAATAAAGTGGTGATCTTAAATAATATAGAGGATATAGTGAAATTAAGACTATTTTATTCAATGAAACAGAAGACTCTTTTATTGTTGTTGTCTGCACTATTTATTATCCATCCGATAAAATTATTTGGACAACAAGATCAGAAAGACCATTTTTTAAAAATTGAAATAAAGAACAATCGCATCAGCATAGATGCCAAGAATGCCCCCCTGCCTGAAGTTTTGAAAAAAATAGAAAAAGATACTGGCGTAAAGATGACACTTCATAAAGCGGCGGATGGTAAGCGTGTAACAGCACAATTTAAGAATTTGGATATTGAGAATGCTTTGAGAAAGATATTAGGCGACAATTATGCCTTTGTTTTCTCAAAGGATAAAAAAGATAAGTCAGGTCTTGTTCTGAAAGAAGTTACGGCGGTTAGTAGTGCATTTGGTAAGGATGACATTGCCTCAAAATGGAAAGTGAGCATCAAAGAGTTCGAATATGGTAGTGGAAAGGAAGGTGTTGGGCTTGAAATGGTTAGGGAGTCTGTAGACGACCCTGATCCCTTATATATGGCCCCTCCATCATTTGTAGTTGATGATAAGGGCAATATTTGGTTTGCGGATAGGGTTAATGACAGGCTACAAATATTTTCATCTGATGGCAAATATGTCTCTACGATTTCTTTAAAAGGCAGTAGCGGTTCTTCAGTTTCTCCACTAGATATGGCTTTTGATAAATTAGGGTATATCTACGTCAATGATGGCAATCAGTTACACCAGTATGATCCGAGTGGAAAGATTGTTAATAGTATATACTTGAGGGGTGAGGCACGTGTGCTAGGGGTACCCATGCACAGTATTGGTGATAACATTTACAAAAGGTTGGATGGAGATTTGATTGTTGGTAAAATCAAAAACGGAGTGCTTAAGGAACTGACATCAGAAGATAAACAATGGCCTTATGGAAAAGGAGTAGATATTGGCTCAAGTGGCACAGGTTATCTGGTAGGCTCGACTGATTACCCTGATCATAGTCAAGGGGAAATAGAAATACTATATGATGGGGGTAGTAGTACTAAGACTGCCATATTCCCCTTGAAGAAGGGGGAGTATCTGAGTGAGTTTTTGGGAGAAGATGCGAAAGGCAATATATATGTTGAATCGGCTCTTCCTCCTAAGGATCCACAGGGTCATTACATTGTTGCAGTTCACAGGATAGGCAAAGATGGCAGTTATCTTGGGGCAATTGTAATGCCAGAAAATAAGGATCCTATTAACATGGAGAAAGAATATGCAATCGGTGGTGATGGGACTGTTTATTATTTTGTGCCTGCATACGATAAAGCACGGATGTTTATTTTTCCACCCCAGTAAGTAAACTAGGCCAGCCTGTTCGATAAAGAGAACCAGTCCATCTAACAAACCCAAGACGCTTGTTCCAAAAGGCGTTGCAACATTGAATTTGACAGGGTATATACCATGATATATAATTCAAGAAGGAGGTGAAAGATGCAAACTGCCAAACTGTTTCAGAATGGAAGATCGCAAGCTGTTCGACTTCCAAAGGAATTTCAATTTAAAGGTGAAGATGTCTTCATTCAAAAGCATGGTGATGCTGTTCTTTTGATTCCGCATCAAAAAGTGTGGGAAGTTTTCATGGAAGGGCTAAATGCTTTTACTGAAGATTTCATGAAGAATGGAAGAGAGCAAGGACAGGATCAAGTACGAAAAGGTCTCTAATGTATCTGCTGGATACCAATGTCTGTATCTTTGCCATCAATAAAAAATCTGTTAGTCTTCTGGAAATAATAAAATGGCAATCAAAGAAGGGGATTTTTATATCATCGCTGACGGTTGCGGAATTAGAGTATGGCGTAGAGAATAGTGCTCAAATCGAAAGAAATAGAATTGCACTATTAAAATTTATATCTGTTTTTAATCTTTTGAACTTTGATGATTCTTCTGCAATAACGTATGGCAAACTCAAGGTGAAGCTCAAAAAGGAAGGGAATCTCATTGGGCCAATTGATATGTTGCTTGCGGCCCAAGCGATCAGCAAAAATTTGATATTTGTAACAAATAATTTTGATGAATTCAAAAGAGTTGAAGGACTTAAAATAGAAGATTGGTCAAGACTATAAAAATGAGAACCCATTCATCTAACAAACCCAAGACACTTGTTCCAAAAGGGGTCGCAACTTTTCTTCCTGAAGGGGTTCTGCTACGGCGAAAGATTGAACGCACGGTTTTTTCTGGCTTCTTTCGCGCGGGCTATCAGGAAGTGATTACGCCGTTGTTTGAGTATCTCGATGTTTTCTCCCAAACGGTCGGCGACGATCTTTTGGATCGCGCCTACAAGTTTGTGGATCGCGCTACCGGACGCATTATGGTGATTCGCCCGGATGTCACCCCGCAGATTGCGCGTATGGCGGCAACATGGCTTGTAAATCGCCCTCGGCCTCATCGACTTTGTTATTCCGCCACGCTCTTCCGCCACGCGGAAGAATACGCAGGACAAGAACGTGAGATTCTTCAGATGGGCGCGGAACATATCGGTGACGGAGACGCGCAAGATGACGCCGATATGATTCTCCTTGCGATTGAAACGTTACAGAAGCTAAAAATTAAATCAAAAATTGTGCTGGGGCAAACTGCATTCATACGCGGGATACTCAAGCCGTTTGAAAAAGACCCGATTCTCTTTCGGAAGATATTAAGTGCGGTGGCTCGCAAAGAGATATTGCACCTAGCCGCAATTTTAAAAGATGCACAAGTTGCAGAAAGCTCTAAAAAACAGGTCTTGGCATTGCCGGGATTGCTAGGCGGAAAAGAGGTGCTCAAGACAGCGGAAGCATTAGCACAAAACCATCTGTGTGTTGCGGGGTTAAAACGGCTTCGTGATGTGGTTGATATCTTAACGCAAAAAGGTCTGAAAGACTGCTTGCTGATTGATCTTTCTGAAGTGAGAGGGTTTGATTATTATACCGGAATTGTCTTTGAGATTTTTGCAGACGGGGTCAATGTCGAGTTAGGCGGCGGCGGGCGATATGATCATCTCATGGAAAAATTCGGCGCACCCTGTCCAGCAATCGGATTTGCCCTCAATATCGAACAGATTCAGAGGGTGAAAGAGCAAACGCCATGACGACCTCCATTCAAAAATTGCCTCCGCAGAATATTGAGGCCGAGCAGGCGGTATTGGCGGGCATCTTGCTCGACAACGCGGCCATCAATCGAGTACTGGAGGTCATGCAACCGGACGATTTCTACAAAGAAGTTCACCGCAAGATATTTCTAGGGATGCTGTATCTCTCAGAGACGAATGAAGGGATTGATTTAATCTCTTTGCCCGAATGTCTTTCTAAGAAGGGATTTTTAGAGGCGATTGGCGGGGTCTCTTATCTTACGGATATTATGAATAGCGTGGCCACTGCGGCCAATATCCATTATCATGCCAAGATTGTGCATGAGAAAGCGCTGTTGCGCCAGCTCATTAGTACGGCAACCGATATCGTGACGCAGGGGTTTGAAGACAGAGAAGGGGCCGGGGTTGCGAATCTTTTAGATTACGCCGAAAAAGCGATTTTTGGAATATCCGAGGCGCGAATTCGGGCTACGTTTGTTCCGATGAAGGAATTGGTTAAGAAAAGTTTTGAGGTCATTGAGAAGAGTTCGGATAACGCAATAACCGGACTTCCCACAGGCTTTAAAGACTTGGATAAAATGACAGCGGGCATGCACCCTTCGGATCTTATTATTGTTGCAGGGCGGCCTTCGATGGGAAAGACCTCATTTGCGTTGGGGATTGCCCAGCATGTGGCGATTCGGCATCGCAGTACTGTTGGCATCTTCAGTTTGGAAATGGCCAAAGAGCAGTTGGGGATTCGGATGCTCTGTTCCGAAGGGCGCGTGAACGCGCAAAAAATTAGATCGGGACATGGCGGGCGCCTTGGAACCGAGGATTGGAAACAGCTTATTCATGCGGCGGGAAAGCTTTCCGAGGCCCCTATTTTTATAGATGACACCAACTCTTTAACCATTTTGGAGATGCGGGCAAAGGCAAGAAGGCTAAAGGCAGAACATAATTTATCCCTTCTGATTGTAGACTATTTGCAACTGATTGCGGGAGAACCGGGAGGCGGGAGGGAATCCCGTCAGCAGGAGATTTCGGATATTTCCCGTTCCCTAAAGGGGTTGGCAAAAGAACTTTCTATTCCGATTATCGCGCTCTCCCAGCTTTCTCGTGCAGTGGAAATGCGGCCAGAGAAGAAGAAAAGACCGATATTGGCGGACTTACGAGAATCCGGCGCGATTGAACAGGATGCCGATTTGGTCATGTTTATCTATCGGGAAGAAGTGTACGATCCGTGTAAGTGTCCTCGTGAAGGGGAGTGCATTTGCGGGAAGAGAAAGGGCACGGCAGAGATTATTATTGGTAAGCAGAGAAATGGCCCGATTGGCGATGTCCTCATGGCCTTTATTGATGGCTATACTCGATTTGAAGACCTCGCAGAAGACCATCCCGCACGGTTTGACCAAGGGGGCTTCGTTTGACTCTTGGGGCAAGAACGGCTATACTTAAATAAGTAAAGGGGCGATATGTTTGGAATAGGATTTCCAGAGCTTTTAGTGGTGCTTTTAATTGTGTTGGTTGTCTTTGGCGCCGGAAAACTGCCAGAAATTGGGAGTGGACTGGGCAAGGCACTGCGCGGTTTTAAAAAAGGGATGTCAGAACCAGACGAGATTGATGTCACCCCCCATAAGTCGCCGCACGATAAAGAAGATCAAAAGTAGACCGATACAACTGTTTTATCAGGGAAAGTCGGTGTAATGAGGTAGGGTTATTTTTATGAAATACCTTGTTTCTTTCATTATCCTATTCATTTCATTACCCTGTTTTGCCGCCTCTCCCGTGCCCTCTCCAGAGACATATTATCATGCCATTTTAGGTCTTCAATATGAAATGAACGGGGATTTTGAGAAGGCGTCCACAGAATATCAAAAGGCGGTATCTTACGATGAAAATGCGCATTTCCTTCTGACACGGCTTGCCATTTCGTCTGCGCGGATCGGACACCTAAAAGAAGCAATCGGATTTGCCGAAAAAGCAAATAAAGTTCGTCCGCATGATTTGCCTACGTTGGACCTATTAGCGGATCTTTACGCCGCTTTCAATGCGCCTGAAAAAGCCATCGCAATCCACAATGAAATCATTGCGCTATCTCCTAAAGAGATAGACGGCTATTTAAATCTTGCTGAATTCTTGGCGAGGCTAAAGGATTTTAGCGGTGCCATTTTGTCCGTTGAAAAGGGTCTGGCGGAAAATCCGTCTTCTCATTTAGGCCATTACTATTTAGGAAAGCTCTTTACGAGCCAGAAGGAGTATGAAAAGGGGATCAAGCATTATCAAGAGGCGATATCGCTTGATCCGAATTTCCTTCCTGCGCATCTTTCGTCAGCCTCCCTTTATGAGCTTCTAGGGAAGATGGATGATGCAGAGAAGGTCTATCGGCATATTCTCGACGAAGGGAACATGGAGCATGAGGAGGCTGGTTTGCGAATGTCCTATCTCTTAGCGGAACGAAAGTCGTTTAGCGAGGCCATGTTCATTTTAAATCGGCTATCCGATGAAAATCCAAAAAATGCAGAGATTTGGCTTAAAATATCGCTGTTATGGGCACAGCAGAAGGAATATAAAAAGGCATTGGATTGGTTTAGTAAGGTCATGGCCGTAAGACCCCCTTCGCGGGATATGACAATCTATTTAGCTTCCCTTTACGAAGGGGCTAGGGAGTATGAACAGGCGATTAAAACGTATGAGGAGGTCATTCAACAACAAGGTGATTCTTATGATCTGCGTCTGCGAATAGGGGAGATTTATTTCTATCGTCTAAAGAAGATTGGAGAAGCGTTAGCAGAAGGGGAAAATGCGCGAAAGATAAATTCTAAAAAGCATGAGGCGTATCTTTTTACCGGATTGGTTCTACATGAATCGGAACGATTTGAAGAGGCGATTGTCTGGTTCCTAAAGGGAATTGAACTTGCTCCAAATCAAGCCGATCTTCATTTTCATCTCGGCGCAACGTATGATAAATTAAACCGCTTTGACGCCTTGGTTGCCGAGATGAAAAAGGCAATAGCCATTGATAGTAAACATGCGATGGCGCTCAACTACCTTGGCTATACTTATGTTGAACGCGGCATTTTTCTGGACGAAGCGATAGACTTAATCAATCGTGCGCTCACCCTAAAGCCCAATGATGGCTACGTTATAGACAGTCTTGGCTGGGCCTACTACAAACAAGGAAAAGTGAAAGAGGCATTAGAGACGCTTAAAAAAGCAGTTGATTTGGTGCCAGACGATCCGGTTATTTTAGAGCATTTAGGCGAGGTTTATTTAAAAGAGAATCAGAGGGATCGCTCGCAAGAGGCTTGGTCGCACTCGTTGAAATTAGACCCCAAAAATGAAAAATTAAAAATTCGTTTTAAAGAGGAGGGTTTTATCTTTCCGGAAGAAAACACACTTCAAAATATTCTTGACTTGAATCCAGATCACATGCTACCTTCTAGCTAACGACAACATAAACTAGAGGGGGGTTCATGGCGAAATATCAAGTATTAGCAGGCCCAGAGGCCTATTTCTGTCCGTCAGCGGCGAGGATGGGTATCATTTTACCAGAGCCGGGCGAGGCGCATATCGAAGGGCGCATTGTTCCTGAAGAGGAAGCAATGGAAGTTGCGGCCCGGAAGTTTTTAGAAGCCAAAAATCCTACCATTCATCCGGGGCCTCTTGTGCTCTGGAACTGGAACGAGAAGGCAGTTAAAAAAGCGAAGGCCATTAAAATTCTAGCGGATCTGATTCCTGCCCGATTGATTCCCATGGCCGATTACCGGCCTAAATATCCAAAAATCAATCCGGATGTCGAAATTAACCCGAATCATCCAAACCTCACCATCTGGCACAATAAAGAAGATGTCTGTATGTTTGTGGGGGTGCATTGTCACCAAGCGAATCTATCCCTTAAAATTATTCGTGGAGGAACAAGCTGTTTTACAATAGCCATGTGTGCTATGTCTGGGCATGAAGATGCGAATCTTTCTTTCAGGGATGCGTCTGCTGAAAAGATTTTGCGTTTGGCAGAGTGGGTTAGTAGGCTCAAAGGGGTTTCATTTCATAAACCCGAAGATGGGGATATTACGGGGTCTTATAAGGAACACGGCGAGAACATTTTTGCAAAATTAGCAGAAGGCGGCTAGACAGAAGCGTCCACTGCAAGGAGGATAAAAATGGCAAACGAACTTTCGGAATCACAAAGAAGTTTCATTGGAACAAAAAATAAAAAGGGTCAAACCTTTACCGATCCGCAGAAGCTTTTTTTTGAGGCACAACGGAGTGCGGCGTTTTTTACCGGTAGCGAGGTGATCAAAGAGGCGATTCGTCGGGCATCGGTCGATGTGATGGTTGCCTATCCTATTACGCCGCAGAGCGAGGCGGCGGCTCTCATTGGTGAGTTGTATGCTGAAGGCTATGTCGGCGATTATATGCGTGGAGAGAGCGAATTTGCTGTAATGGGTCAGTGCGCGGGGGCGGCGTTTGGCGGTGCGCGTGTTTTTACAACAACAGCGGGTCCCGGCACCATGCGCGCTTTTGAAAACTTTCCGATGTGGGCAGGATCACGTCTTCCCATTCAGGTGATTGTGACCTGTCGCGGCATTAACTCACCCCTTTCCATTCAGCCCGATACGCTTGAAATGGCCTTCCTGTTGGATACGGGAATGCTTGTCTGGCATGCCGAAACAGCGCAGGATTTTTTTGACTGGATATTGATGGGGTATATCGTTTCAGAACAGCCAGATGTTCATTTGCCTCTGGCTTTGTGTTGCGACGGTTTTTTTGTAACGCATACCAAAGACACGGTTATGTTGACCCCTCCAGATATGTGTTTGCCGCCTTATGATCCCTATCGTTCTCCTGTTCCTTGTATGGATATGGAGGTTCCTCCGGTTCGAATGATGCGCGATCCCTTTGTCATGAAGTCAAATTACATCAGCTATATGACCCATGCCTCGTGGCAGGAAGAGGTTCGTGCGGCCATTGAACGGTCTCGCAAGCATACGATCCAAATGATGGGCGGTCTCATTGATACGGAAAATGAAGATGCAGAGATTCTCATCGTTGCTTCGGGAACGGCTGTTTCTCAAGGGCGCGAGGCGATTCGTGTTTTGGAAGATGAGGGAATTCGTGTCGGGCTGGTCAAGGTGAAATCCTTGCGTCCATTTCCAACGCAGGAGATTTTGGAAGCCACGAAAAATGCAAAGCATATTTTTGTACCAGAATTTAATGTAGTGGGTTGGCTTGCCAGAGAGATTAAAGCGATCGTTCCAAATAATCACCGTGTGGTTGCAGGTCCCCATGTGGCAGGCGGAATGACAATGCCTGCAGAGGTTATTGTTGAGGAGATTAAAAAAACATTAGAAGGTCGGGTTGCAACATTTGCAGGCCGATAAGGAGAAAAAGCCATGAGTAAAGAAAAAATTGCGATTTGTCCAGAGTTCTATGACATTATGCCCCCGGAGTATCGTGACCTTGTGGAGAACGCCACTTACGGGAAAGAGGATAGAGGCTGGAAAGATATTGGGCAGAGCAAAGAGCTAATCGAAGAGCATTCGCTTTGCGCTGGCTGTCCTGAATCCATTGCATTTCGTTACATTATGGCCTCTCTCCCTAATCCAGAAGATACGGTTATGGTCGGTTCAACAGGTTGTACCAGTCTTGTGTTTCCGCATGTGGCGATACACAATATCCATTCCCTTTTTGGAAATCAGAATGCCGTTGCAACAGGCTTAAAGAGAGCGCTTGCTGTTCGTTTCCCCGGAAGAATCAAGGATGTTGTGGTGTTGGCGGGTGATGGCGCTACGGTTGATATTGGGTTGGATATGACGTTGCAGTCGTGGTTTCGTCAGGAGAAATTCACAACCATTTGTTTTGACAACGAGCTTTACGCCAATACTGGCGGACAAGAATCCGGCCTCATGCGGCGTGGTTTTGTGGCCAAGATGGCGCCTGTCGGTAAACAATTTGATAAAGTAAATTTGCCCGCGATTGCGCGTGAGTCAGGGTGTGCCTATGTCGTTTGTTGCACGGTGAGCAAGCCGAATCTGGTTGAGAAGGTTATTCGGAACGCAGTCTATTTGGCTCGCGAGGTCGGGCCTACTTATGTACAGCTCTATACACCTTGTATTCTTGAAATTGGAAAGGATAGCATGGAAGGGCTTCAGGAGATGCGCGATTCAGAGAAGCCGGGAGAGCGATTTAAGTATCACGAATATATCAGTGAAGATGCCAAGAAATATCTGGCCGATTTAGATGCGAGAAAGAAAGAGGAAGTGGCTTTATTGGTTTAATGTTAATTAGGGAGGATTGCGGATGCTGAAAAAACGTACGAACATTCGGATGTCGGGATTGGGAGGCCAGGGTGCAGTGACGGCGGCCCATGTTATGGCCATGGCCGCAAATCGCGATGGAAAATTTTCTATCTCTAATCCATTTTTTGGGGCCGAAAAAAGAATGGCTCCTGCAGAAAGTTATTGTCGGATTGGAGAAGAGAGAATTTATGATCGTGGAGAGTTGGTCTATCCAGACATCATTATGGTTTTTCACGCACAGGTGATTACGATGCAGAAGAGTTACACGGCACCGTTTTATTCTGGAATCAAAAGAAATGGTTTGGTTATTATTAATTCCGCATGTGACTTATTAACGGACGACGATCGTGCTTTTTTTGAAGAGTTAAATGTGAGGGTGTACACGTTTGATGCTACGCATATTGCATTAGAAATTGCTGGCACAGAGTTGGCTACAAATATGGCGATGATTGGGGCCGTGAGTGGTATTTCAAAGGCCGTAACATTGGCAGGCTTGGAATTGGCGCTCGGAGAGCGGTTTGGCAAGAAATATGTTGCATCCGGTGGAACCGCATCCTTGGACGAAGCCATTAAGAAAAAGTACGCAAAAAAGGAACTGCTTTTAAAGAAGAACATGGATGCTATTAGCCGATCTTATGAAATCGCCGCAGTTTGGGCAGAAACCGGAAAAGTAGCCGTAGCGGCATAATACATTATGTATAACGTAGCGTATATTGAAAACGATAATTGTGTCGCTGAAAAAGGATGCCGTCTCTGTATTCTCTATTGTCCAGAGGCCGATTGCATTCTGCTTGATACACAAAAAATGAAGGCATTTGTTGTCATTGATCGATGCAAAGGTTGTGAACTTTGTGCGGTCGTTTGTAATGCGGCAAAACATGAAGCGATTATTATGGCTCCTGTCAATCAGGCAACCGGAGAGATTATCTTAGGGCAAAAAGCTGGCGAAGTGGCTGAATTAGGCCAAGCCTACCAGTAAATTTAAAGTTACAAGATGTCTGATCTACAGAATAGAGACAGGCTATTTGATCTTCTCTATACAAAGGCGTTCCGCCAAAGTGCTCTTCCAGAATTTAAGCTCACATCAGGTCAAACGAGCTGTTTTTATATTGATTGTAAGCCTGTCTCATTAACTGCACAGGGTGCTCGCTTAATTGGTGAGGCAATCTTTGAAAAAATAAAATTTCTTTCGGTAGATGGGGTTGGAGGAATGACGTTGGGGGCCGACCCAATCGCCACAGCAGTATCGGTCATTAGCGATATTCAGCAGAAGCCGATCGACGCGTTTATTGTTCGCAAGGAACAAAAGCAACACGGAAGTGGAAAACAAGTGGAAGGAACACTTCCCCTTGCCGCCAAGCTAGTGGTCGTTGAAGATGTCGTAACAACGGGAGGGTCAACACTGCGGACAATCAACATCCTGCGATCCGAAGGGCATACCATTCTAAAGGTTATTGCATTGATAGATCGATTGGAAGGGGGAGCTGAAAAGATCGTAGCGGAAGGGGTCCCTTTTGAAGCCCTCTACACTATGGATGATTTTAAAAATGCAAGCCCCCTTCAATAGCCAATAAACTTTTTTTAATCTCAATCCCACAGCGGTACCCGCCTAAACAACCATTCTTCTGCACCACGCGATGGCAGGGAATAACAATGGGTATCGGATTTGCGCCGCAGGCCCCACCCACAACGCGTGCGTATGTGCTCATTCCCAATTGATTGGCAATATCCTGATAGCTTCGCACTGCGCCGTAAGGAATTCGGGCGATTTTGTGAAAAATATTTTTTTGTAAAACGGTTCCTGTGGTTAAAAATATAGGCTCATCAAATATAACCCTTTCCCCAGAAAAGTATCGATTCAATAGAGTGTGCCAATTTTTAAATGGATACCCATCCTTCATGGGAAGTGACCCACTCTCTGCCTTAATCTTTGTCAGAACCGTTGTGAGAAGTTCTTTTTCTGTTCTTTGAAAGATAAGATGTGTCAATTTCCCTTGGAAAGAAATCAGCCGAATCGTCCCTATTGGCGAAGGAAAAAGACTATAATAAAAATGATTCTTTTGGCCCATTTAGATCAGCAACTGGCGAGAAAAACACACACTCCGTTACCC
>Ga0213870_1000872_pt1 | contig 14007 bp, 12 predicted proteins | sample WICALVC2017_Meta_FD_160119 | JGI IMG/M metagenome (GOLD analysis project Ga0213870, IMG submission 160119) | Freshwater microbial communities from subterranean cave lake in Wind Cave National Park, South Dakota, United States - WICALVC2017 | ecosystem: Environmental > Aquatic > Deep subsurface >... | reverse complement strand
ATACTAAGCCCCAGTTTTATTCCTTTTGGAGTCTCCAAAAAAGTAAAAAGCGCATACGAAATAAACGTTGAGGTCGCAAAGATCGAGGCGTACACATCCAAAAGTCGTTCTGAATAATGCGAAAGGGACTTTCTTATGTCTCCTATATTTACATCTTTATTTGAAGAAAGAAGGGTTAGCTCTGATCTCCTTTTACCAATTGCCAAAAATAACGAAACAGAAATCGTTGTTAATAAAAGCCAAACAGAAATATGAAAACCCGAAGCTGCTTCTCCAGCATAAACTCTTAAAATATATCCGCTTGCTATGGCTAAAATATCAATTACTGCTATAGATTTTAAAATTGTTGAATATAACAATTGAACAAACATATATATAAAAGCTAATGCGAAAAAAGCAGGGGTTACATAAAAACCTAATATTAAAGACCCGACTACCAAAAAAGTCGCAATCACAAGACCAAACGGTATAGAAATATCTCCATGCGCTAAGGGTCTAAATTTTTTAAAAGGATGGAGCCTGTCTTTTTTTATATCAAAGAAGTCATTAATTATATAAGTGGCAGCGGACAGCCCACAAAAAACAAAAAAACCAATGACTACCTTTTGAAAAATGATTGGTTCAAATATGTTGCCAGAAAAAATAATTGCTGCAAAAATCGCAAAGTTTTTTATCCACTGCTTGGGTCGCAGTAACCTTATTGTACTATATATCTTTTTTATCATTATGGCGATTTAAAATAAGATGCAAGAAAAGAATAGCCCCTCCAGCCAATACTACAACCATGATAAGAGCAAATAATTTACCCTTGCTCGACAGCAAAAGTGAAATCGCTCCTACTATACCAGAAATAAACCAGTAAAACAATGCAACAGATCGCTGGCTAAACCCAATGCCAAGCAGTAAATGATGCAAATGTTTTTTATCGTGTTTAAATGGAGAACGGCCGCTTAGGATTCGACGAAAGATGGTAAATATTCCATCAACCATTGGCACTCCCATAACAAGGATTGCGGTTGCAAGCTTAGCTCCAGACAAAATTGAAACAACAGCAAGAAGAAGATAAACAGATGTTGCGCCATAACCTGGGAAGATTTTAGCTGGGTAGAAGTTAAACAACAAGAAACCAAGAGAGCTCCCAGCAATGGCAAAAGACAAAACTGTTGCTATAAGCGAGTTTTGTTCATCAAGCGGAAATCGAAGACTCAACATGCCAATCACAAAAGCTGATATTCCAACAATTCCTGGCATTTGTCCATCAACACCTTTACTCCAATTTAGCATATTCATTACCCAAACAATCCAAATAATTGCAACAATGTCTGAAAAAGAGATAAGTATTTGGAGCCCAAAAAAATCAAAAGGAATTCTAATAGCGTTTAAATATAATATGCCACCAAAGGGATTGGTTATAAAAGGTATACCCACACCACTTCCAACCACTATCAATGCAACAATTATGTTTATAAAAAAACGCAAATATGGAGAAATATCAAACTTATCATCAATAACCCCAACAACAAGAGAGATAAAAGACGCAAAAAAAAGAGCGATAACGATTTTTGAAGTTATTGGTAAAAATAAAATTCCAGTAATTAAAATCCCAATAAAAAGAGGAATGCCTCCTCCTCTCGGAATTGGCTTTTTGTGGATTACAGCAGGATGCTTGTGGACTTTGGGGTCGTCAAAAATCCCAAATCTCTTAATAAAAATTAAAGATATAGGAGTCACAATTGCTGTTAGAATAAACGCTACTATAAAAGGCAAAAAAGCAATCATCAAAACACTAATTGAATTGTTCTAACCATAAAAATGAAAACAAGAACTGAAATGCTTAGGGTAGTTGCGGCAATCATACGAGACACAAGGGGTATTTTCTTATACGCTAATGATGATAGAAATAAATTGAACAAAAAAATTAAAAAGGCAAATAAGATTGGCAGGAATATTGTAATAGTTACTCCTAGTCTTTGTTCCCCCCACGGCAACTGGTTAAAAATAGGAATAAAAGGCGGAAGGCTGTTGTAATAAAACAAAATAAAAATAAGAGATGCTAACACGATTCCAAAAGCGCCCACATATCCTAGACGTGTAGTCTTATCGTTTACTATGTCTTTAAAAAAACCTCTCATATATTGTAACTCTATTTATATTAAATCTTTCGGAGTAGTGGGTAAACACTATTGGAATAGGTTTTTGATCTGGCATAATTATAATAAATCTTGGCTTTACGCTATCAATAGCCTCTTTTGTATTAGTTAAACCATCCTTATAGCCTGTTACGTGATAAGCAACGATATATTTTCCAATCGGTTTACGTTCTACCATTTTATATAATTGCGCATTGTTACCCCAGACGAATATCGAATCGTTTTTTCTGATTTTAGACTTGACAAACATCGCAATTTCATAATCAATAGGCGTTCTTTTATCAAAAAAAGATCTATAGGAAGAAACGGATTTTTGTCCTAATATAAACGACGTGAAATTTTGATAATAAGTAGTCGTTTTCCCGTAAAAATTAAAATTTTTAATGACCAATATAAACGCTATAATAAAAATTATAATTAGTGGTTTTTTGTATTTTCTCTCCCAAATTATTAGTCCTATCATAAGTATAAAGCTTGGAAGAAGTGTGAGAAGATAGTGTGTGTATGGCCGTTCTGCGAAGAACGCATTAAAAAGAGAAAATACGAACCACAACAAAATAAAAATTGTATTTTTGGCAAGGACTCCACGTTTGCGTACAAGCAGGACAACTAACATTATTAAAAGAATAGTTTTCAACAACAGAAGCCCTTGCGGAAAAATCCATTTATTTTGCCAGCCTACATAATCAATATTACTCGAAAAAGTCGCTCTTACGAAATCAAAAAACGCGCCTTTAGCCCAAAAATAAAAAGCGCTAGCCAAGATGGGAATCAAAAAACCAACTATAAAAGGGGATGCTTTTTGGGCAAACGATATAAAATATTTTTTTTCTTTCTGTAATGATAGATCTAGCTTATAAAGAGGAAGGTTTATTATAAATAAAAATATAAGAAGGGCAAGAAAATCAAAAATCGCAACAATCTTAAAAAGAAATGCCAACCCTAATAAAATACCAGAAGAAAAAAGCATTAAGAAGTAAGTATTATGTATTAAGTATGAAAAAAGGTTTTTTTTATGTGTAGACTCTTTTGATACTGATGATAACGTGACTCCCTTAATAATCAATAGGGCTGCGATTAAGACGGGAAGAAGCATGAAGTTTTCCGCATTAGCAATATTTCCTTCAAGGATAGGTAAAGCAAAAAGAAGAGCAAAGATAGACGTAGTAAAAAAATAAATTTTCTTTGATCCGGCAGGTTTAGCAAAAAGTTTTTTTGATAAAAAGAAGAAAACAAGAAGAGAAAGCAGTCCAAAAATAAGAGATACAAATCTTACAGTAAACTGATCTGATTGAAACAGAGCGTACAATAAATAAAGTAACGGAGGTTTATTATCCCATATATCTTTATACAATAAACTTCCGTTGTTAAGCGCCATTCCTACTACTTGGTATATCCCCTCGTCACCATACCAATGGGGCTCAAAAAGTGATGGGAGTCTTAGGAGGAAAAAAATAAAGGAGATAATTATAAGAAACCAACTCATAATTTTTCTGTAACTTTATACTCAATCCGCTTTCCCATCATAAGCTGAATATGTGAAACAAGAGCAGGAAGCGTTGAGAGAAAAAATCCAACAAGCGGCAAAAGCAAGAATTCGAAGGGAAATAAAAGTTGTCTAAACTTAGATAGCCTATGATTCTTAGGTCTATTTCTAAAATCAATAATAATCATAGCAACAAAAGCTATAAGGCAAGACGTTAATATGAATCCTGCTAGACCGGGTAAATTATAACCTAGGGTAGTTCGCGAAAAAACAGGATTTATAAAAGGTATAATATTCGCAGCAACTGTTATTATAAACCAATTTACAGGCCAGAGGAAATGCTCGAGTAAAACATTATAGAGGATTACTGTCTTTCGTATAAAAGGAACATTTGGTACCGTAAACCACCATTTGATAAATAATGGGTCGTCAGATACTCCCCAAGACCAACGATGCTCCTGATGATATTTATTTTTAAGACTATTTATATAACTTGATGATAATGGCGCGTCCATAGATGTTTTTAGAAATATCGGCTCTACCCTTGTTCTTCCGTTAAGCTTGTAAAAAGCCTTAAAGAAGATTCTGTAATCCTCAGGGATAACATCTGTGTCCCAAAATCCGATATTTCGAAGTAGAGCAAACGATAGCGAATATGTAGAGTTTGAAATAAGTCTGTCCTTCTGGATAAGAACTGCCATTCTCCAAAGACTGCCAAAAAAGCAGATAATTCTCGTTGGGGCGGGAACTTTCCAAATATTATTTTGGAAAACTATAGCAGATTGCCAAAATTTAACATGTGGCTCTGGATCACTTAAAAATTTATAGGATAGATAAGCAAAGTATTGTTTATCAAAAACAGAATCTGCATCCACAGATGAAATTGTTGCATAATTTATATCTATAATGCCTTTTTTAACAAGTTTTTCGTAAGCTGTTTTTGATGCAAAAGCTTGATTTGATGATTTTCCTTTTACTTCGTCCACAGTGTCTGGATGGTAGGTTGCAAAAATTCCTCCAAATACATTTTTAAACTCCTTTATAAGGGTATTCGCTTTTTCTTCCCCGTTTTTCTCTCGTTTCTCCATGGCCATAATAACGAAAATGTTCTTTCTTGGAAATGTCTGAGAAGCAATAGAAGATACTGTGGTTCGTAGTTTATCTAAACTTTCTGTATAGTTTGGGATTATAGCAACATGATTTATACGTTCGAAGTTCTTGCTTTTTCTTACCTCCTTAAGCCAATCTATTTTTTCTGCTGCCTTTATTTTTTTTGAAGCAATAAACGCGGAAATAGCAAAGGAGAATGATTTATAAAACCAATATACGTCAAAAAAAAGAATAAAATAAGCTACTATATAAGGAATAAACAACGATCCCCAAATCGGAAAAAGAATTAACGTCCACGAGAAAAAACCTGGAAGTATCTCCAGGGATCGTTTCGTTTTAACAGGATATCTATTAAAGATTTTTTGAAAAAATTTTGTCATAGTTCGAATTCCTCACTATGACACTGAGCGATAGCCGAATGTGTCATAGTTTAAAAATATATTGAGCGTTTTTCGTTGTTTCTTCGTCTACTTTATCAAACGGTATCCCTTTTAAATCCGCAATATACTTGCCTACAATTATAACATACTCTGGTACATTCCTGCTTTCTCGGTGAGGCTCTGGGGTTAAGAAAGGGCTATCTGTTTCAACAACAATTCTATCAAGCGGTGCAAATCTTACCAAATCCTTAAGGTCGGTAGTCTCGCCTACTGCTATACCTTTGTAGGTTATATTGCCATCAAAACCGACATAAAATCCTAAGTTAAGAACTTTCTTTAAAAAATCAATATCTCCCGACATGCAATGAAACATGCCGGGAGGATTTAAGAGATACGATTTATGATTTATGAGTATTTCAATAATATCTTTTCCAGCGTGGCGGTTGTGAATTTGAAGAGGCAGCTTAAGCTTGTGGGCAAGTTCAATTTGTTTGATAAAAACTTCTTTTTGCACTTTTGGATCAACAATGTCATTTGATTTATATCTGTAGTAATCCAACCCACATTCTCCGATTCCCACCACTTTTGGATTCCGGGCAAGCTCTTCCAGCTGGTCTATCCAATTCACATGCTTGCCTGTCATCCCGAACTTGTCCTTCGGTAAACTCAGGATCCTGAGCTTGTCGAATGGATTTCGGGATCTCACTTTGGCTCGAGATTCTGAAATAAATTCAGAATGACTCGAGAGTTTATCTGCATGATGCGGATGCACTCCAACAATTGCATACAAATTTTTGTATTCTTTCGCGAGTCCTACAGCTTTTTCGCTCGAATCAATCTGTGTGCCAACATTAATAATCTTCGTAACCCCAGCCTCAAACCCCCGCTTTATGACTTCGTCACAATCCTTCTCAAATGCATGGAAGTTGAGGTGACAATGAACATCGACCATATCTTTATTATATCTTACAAAAGTTGTTTTATATATATAAGTATGCTATCTTAAATGTTAAATAATCAATATTTTATATGGCACTTATTCAATCTACCATGTTACCACTTGGCGTATCGGCGCCTGATTTTAGTTTGCCTGATGTAGCGTCTGGCAAAACGATCTCACTTTCAACGTTTGATGGCAAAAAAGCTCTTCTTGTCATGTTTATCTGTAGACACTGTCCGTATGTACAGCATGTCAAAGAAGAAATTGCAAGAATTGGAAAAGATTACAATGATAAAAGTGTCGGAATTGTTGCGATAAGTTCTAATGACCCAATAGGTTATCCTGAGGATGCACCGGAAAGTCTTAAGGAAATGGCTGAAGAACTTGGTTTTGCATTTCCATTCTGTTTTGATGAAACTCAACAAACTGCAAAGGCTTATACTGCGGCCTGCACTCCAGACTTTTTCTTATTTGATAAGGATCGAAAGTTAGTCTACAGAGGACAACTTGATGACAGCAGACCTGGCAACAACCTACTCACTGATGGACATGATCTTAGAAACGCTATTGAGAATGTATTGAACGAGAAGTCGGTAAACCCAAATCAAAAACCAAGCAGCGGATGCAGTATTAAATGGAAACTCGGAAATGAACCTTCTTATTTTAAAACATAATTCTTTTTTCTGCACCCTTAATAAGACGAGAAATATTTTCTCTATGTGTCCATGTTAAAATTATTGCCAATATCAAAAAAAATACTGTTAAATTTGGAGAAACAAAATAAGAAACAACAAACAATGCCCATGCAGAGAAAATAGAAGACAATGAAACTATCTTTGTTAACAAAAACACTGTTAAAAAAATAATAAGCGCAATCATAGTTATTGATGGATTAGTTGCAAGAACAACTCCCAAACCAGTTGCTACTCCTTTGCCCCCTTTAAATTTAAGCCAAATTGGAAATATATGAGCCAGTATTGTAATTAAACCAATAATTAATACCTGATTCAAAGGCAAAAACTGCAAAGCCAGCTTAATCGGAATATATCCTTTAATTACATCCAAAACCAAAACAATAACTCCCGGCTTCCACCCTAAGAGTCTTAGAGCATTTGTAGCTCCAATATTGCCGCTTCCTTTTTTTTGGATATCAACTCCATACTTTTTTCCAACCAATTTGCCAAAAGGAACAGAACCCAATAGGTAGGAAAATAGAATAAAAAAAATTAAGTTCATCTTATCCTGTCCGATGGCTGGCCACGTTCAGTTTACATGAACGTGGCGGGCGAAATAGAAGTGGATTGCAAAAACTAATAGGCCAATTGTAGTAAAGGCAATTGATTTTTCTAAATCATCTACTTTTTTATTTTGTCGCTCTGTCTCAACGCTTTTAAGGCATTCTTCCTTCGCTTTCTTTTCTGCTTCTCTATCGGGTTTTGTTGGTTGTGTCTGACCCTCTGGCAAAACTGGTTTTGGCATATATTCGCACCGAGAATCCGGACCATATCCCAACGGGTATTTGTCGTACGCTGTTATCCCAACACTATAGTGAATACTATTAAACAAACCAATAATAAAAAGTATCATGCCAACAGCGCTTAATACATAGAAATAGATTGTTGGAATGAGCTTTTGCATAGTTAAAACCATCCCTTCTTAGAAGAGTTTTCTTGCTGAAATTGTTCAAGAAGTTGTTTTTGACGATGCGTTATATGCTTTGGGACTGTAACTTTTATTCGCACATAGTGATCTCCCCTACTACTTCCTTGAAGATGTGTCACACCTTTTTGGCGAAGCCGAATAACAGTATCGGGTTGGGTGCCCGAAGGAATCCTAAGATTTACTTCTCCATCAATTGTTTCCACGTTAACCGTATCTCCTAATGCTGCTTGGGCAAAAGAAATCTCTTGCTCGGATACTATATCAAAACCTTCCCGGCGAAATCTTCTATCCAGTCTAACATCCAGAACTACATCATAATCTCCGAAACGAATTCTGGAATTGTCATCAACTCCAGCTGGGATTTTTATAGTTTGAGCCTTTCCGTCAATAGTTACTTTCTTTTGCACACCATGAACAGCTTCCATAAAATCTATTGTTAAAGAATAAACTTGGCGTCTCTGCCGATTCCCAAATGGTGACGCTCCGCCAAAGAACTGCTCAAATATCTCAAAAGGATCAGAAAATCCCCCGAAATCAAACCCCGCACCACCACCGTCTCCTGAAGTTGAGTATGTATAATTAAAAGGGCCATATTGGCCGCTACGTGCCCCACCGCCAAATGGGCCTCCTGCTCCACCAAAGGGCCCTTGTCCACCTTCGGCTTGCTCAAATGCTGCATGACCAAATTGATCATAAGCTTGTTTTTTCTGAGAATCCGATAGCACTTCGTAAGCTTTTGTTACTTCTTTAAATTTTGCCTCTGCTTCTTTTGATTTATTTCGGTCAGGATGATATTGCAAAGCAAGCTTTCTATACGCCCTTTTTATTTCATCAGGTGTTGAATTTTTTGAAACACCTAAGGCTTGATAGTAATCATTATTTGTTGCCATACAAAGAAATATTAAATATTAAAAATTAAATAGTAAATATGCAGATTATATTCCTATTATAACAAACAGGCGCGTTCCCGCGCCAATTTTTGATTTTTTATATTTAATATTTGATGTTTTTACTCTACCACTTCTCCCTCAACCGGCTCATCTGATTTTTTTCCATCAGTTTTTTTGTCTTTCTTTTCACCATTTGGCTCTTTTGCCTCTTCTGCCCCTTTTGCGTCAGCCGCGTTTGACGCGGTCTCCTTTGTCCCCTGCTGAGAGTACATTGCTTGTCCAACTTTTTGTAAACTATCTGATAAATCTTTACTTTTCGCCTCCAGATCTTCTTTTGTTCCAGTATCTAAAATTGCTTTAAGTGATGCAATTTTATCTTCAACTTCTTTCTTCAAGGATGCCTCTACTTTTTCTCCAGCATCTTTAAGTGATTTCTCTGCTGTAAATATAAGTGAATCTGCTACATTTCTCGTCTCAACTTTTCCTCTTTTTTCTTGATCTTCTTTGGCATGCGCTTCTGCCTCTTTAGTCATTCTATCAATCTCGTCTTTTGTAAGACCCGTTGAACCGGTAATCTTGATACTTTGCTCTTTACCTGTTGCTTTATCTTGCGCTTTTACGTTTAAGATTCCGCTTGCATCTATATCAAATGTAACTTCAACCTGAGGAACGCCCCTGGGAGCAGGCGGAATTCCGCTTAGGATAAAACGGCCTAAAGACTTATTGTCTGCTGCCATAGGTCTTTCTCCTTGCAAAACATTTATTTCAACCTGAGTCTGATTATCAGCAGCGGTTGAGAAGACTTGAGATTTCGAAGTAGGTATAGTTGTATTTTTTGCAATAAGTGGCGTTGAAACCCCGCCCAATGTTTCTATGCCAAGGGTCAGTGGCGTTACGTCCAAAAGAAGCACATCTTTAACCTCTCCGCCCAAAACGCCTCCCTGAACTGCAGCGCCAACTGCCACCACCTCGTCTGGATTAACCGACTTATTTGCTTCTTTACCAAAAAACTTGGTAACTAGCTCCACAATCTTAGGCATCCTAGTCATGCCCCCTACCAGCACTACCTCGTCTATATCGGAAACTTTTACTTTAGCATCTTTTAGTGCCTGCTCAACAGGGCCTAACGTTTTTTGAACAAGATTATCAACAAGGCTCTCTAGTTTAGCGCGGGTTAAAGACATGGTTAAGTGCAAAGGTCCTTCTTTGCTCTGAGTAATAAACGGCTGGTTAATCTGAGCTTCCTGAGCGCTTGATAATTCAATTTTTGCTTTTTCTGCAGATTCTCTGAGTCTTTGCAAAGCTTGAGGGTCTTTTCTTAAATCCACTCCATGTTCTTTTTTGAATTGTTCTGCAATATAATTAGTAATTACCTGGTCAAAATCGTCTCCGCCTAGATGCGTGTCTCCATTGGTTGACTTTACCTCATAAACGCCCTCTCCTAGCTCAAGTATTGAAATATCAAAAGTTCCGCCTCCCAAATCATATATTGCGATTGTGTGCGCATTTTTTTTATCTAGTCCATAAGATAGCGCTGCTGCTGTTGGCTCATTTATAATACGCAAAACTTCAAGTCCGGCAATTTCACCTGCTTGCTTGGTAGCTTGTCTTTGTGAATCGTCAAAATATGCAGGTACGGTTATCACCGCTTGCGTAACCTTTCCGCCCAAGTAGCTTTCTGCGTCACCCTTAATTTTTTGCAAAATTTGTGCTGATATTTCCTGAGGAGTAAAAGATCGGCCCTCAACTTCAACAACAGCCATTCCATCACGACCGCTTTTTATAGAGTAAGGTAACCATTTCATGTCAAATTGGACAGATGAATCGTTGAATTTTCTCCCCATCAATCTTTTAATCGAAAAAATTGTACGCTTTGGCTTAAGAACAATTTGGCGCTTTGCCACATCTCCCACAACATGAGAGATCGGGTCGACAACCGATGGGATAACATTACGTCCTTCGGCCGAATAGATTACCTTAGGGCTTCCACCCTCCATTACTGCAACGCATGAATTTGTTGTACCTAGATCAATTCCAATTATTTTTCCCATAATTTAATTCTCCTTTTCTTCAATATTCTTCTTTCCGACTTTTACTAGGGATGCCCGTAAAACTGTATCGTTTAATTTATAACCAGCTCTAATCTCTTCTAATACTTTTCCTTCTTCGCCCTCTATAGTTTCTATGCACTCCATTATGTTCGGATCAAAATCCTTGCCTATTGTCTCAATTTTTTCAACGCCTTCTTCCCTAAGAACGCTTAAAAACTGTTGCAAGCTTACAGTCAAACCTTCGTCTTTGCTTTGCTTTGTTGCTAATATTAGTGTATCTAAAATTGGCAAAAGACGCAAGAGTAATTCCTTATTGCTTTTGAGTATCCATTCTTTTCTCTCCTCTGCTACTCTTTTTTCAAGGTTCTGATAATCTGCTAAAACCCGCTTATACTTATTCTCAAACTCCTCAACCTTTAGTTCCAATTCGTGAACGTGTTTACCTTCTTCTTTTTTTTCTCCCTTGTCGTTTTTTTTGTTTTTTAAGTCGCTCTTATCCATCTATTTCTACTTTCTATCTTCCATTTTCTATTTTCTAACGAACTACCATCCTTTAGCTACTTCTTCTATTAAATTACCAAAATACCTAACTGTTGGAATAATATATGTGTAGTTAAGCCTGGCTGGCCCTAAAACACCAATTTCACCAGACAAATGCATAGGCGTTTCGTAATGCGTAAAGACGAATCCGTAAGGACCCTGCAACTTTGGACCCAAGTCTTCTCCTAAAAGTATATGGACGTCCTCATCGCCTAATATGTTTGAAAAAATCTGGTTAAAATAACCAAACTCATCAATTGCAGAAAGAAGATTTTTTGTTACGTCTATGTCAAAAAATTCAGGCATTTCCAATATATTTGCATAGCCTGAGCAATAAGTATCTCCCTCTTTAGTTACAACAAGAGCCAATGCTTTAGTTTTATCTGCCAAAGACTTTGTAACTTCTTTTAAGAAACGCTGTTCTTGGTCTCGAAGATTCCATACTTTTTCTTTTACCGCAACCTCCTCGGCAATAGAGGGCTGCTTCTCACGCATGAGTTGTTTTACATAAAATTTAATGCCTGCTGGAGTCGGAACACGACCCGCAGAAGTATGGGGTTTTTTGATATAGCCAAGTTCTGTTAATTTGACCATCTCATTTCTAATAGTTGCTGGAGAAGCGCTTAAGTTATGCTTTTTTTCCAATGTTTCAGAACCAACTGGTTCTGCTGTTTCGATATATTCCTCTATAAGATTTCTTAATATCTCAACTTGCCTTTGAGTTAAATCATGCATAATTTTTTAAACTCGAATACCAAATTTCGAAATCCGAAACAATATCGAATGACCAAAATAGAAAACATTTTGAACATTTGAAAATTCGAATTTTGAAAATTGTTTCGAGTTTCGTGCTTCGAGTTTCGAATTTTAATTCGTCATAGACGAATTAGCACTACTATATCACGACTGCTAAGTTAATGTCAAGGGGCAAGTAGAGCTTTGCTCACTTCGCCCTGCGAATCCCGTACACGCGCCCATGCGACGCGAGGACGTAGACCTCGGGAGCAAGTAAGCGATGTAGCGGGATCAAGGGGCCAATAATAATAAATATGCTACACTTGAAGTATGCGTATTAGGCAAAGGAAAAGACGATTTTTGCTTTTGGTTTTTAGCATTTTAATCTTTGCTGGTTTTTTATATCTAATTATAAACTTCGACCCCACACACAAACTTACAGCTTACAGCTTACAGCTTACAGCTATTCCAATATTTTTTATCCTCGTATTCTTGTCTGCTTTTTCCCTCTTTGCATACATTCTAAACAATTCCCGACGAGGCCTATTCATTGCCTTATTTATAGTCGTTTATTTGCTTCTTCGTCTCTTTCATATCACGCACTTTTTTTTCCTAATCCTTCTTATCGCCCTTTTTTTCGTCCTTGAGCTTTTATTTTCTAACCGTAAATAGAGAATTCAGATTTATCTAGCATCATTAATATTGTAAAGAGTGGCTAAAATGAATTTACTTAAATGTTTTGAAACATTGAAGCTAATTCACAATATGTGCCCACGCTAACCTGTCAATCCCCCAATTAGATCGTCCGAATTGGCCAAACGTGAATCACATTTCCACTGTCTGCCATAATACCTATAATGTCCTATGGTGCTCCCGAATAGATACTTGAAAGAAGTTTTGTTTTACCTACTCGTCCCTGCTGTCGCCATACTTCTGCAGTATTTGATTCTCGTTGCAGCATTCCTAGTGTCTTTCGGTGGTTCACTCCTCAATCCTTTATCTAAAGTTAACCAAACAATCTCCCTTATGACGTTTCTAGCGGGAAATTTAATTTTAGTGACAATCTTATTCGCCCTTGCTCGATTCAAAAGATTCGATTCTTGGCATAGGACCATCGGTTTTGTACTGATTGTTTGGATAATTAGCCTTTTGGTTTTCTGGCTTGGTATAGTGAAAGTTCTTTAGACGATCAGCGAGACAACCTCAGAGCATCCTCATTTACTGCCTCGGCGAATTTTGTTGCTCCCGCATTATTCGGGTGCAAACAATCACCGTTCCATTGTCAGTTAAAAATTGGATGATCTAGAATACAATCCCACATCGTCGTATCTGTACCGATCCCGTATCGGAATTGTATCTGCGATGTGGTAACATCCACCACAAATCCCATCGCAAACTTCTGCTCGAGCGGTTTTTTGTGATGAGTCATTTAACTTCGTACAACGACCGTGTATAAAAGTTACATGCCTCGCCCTTCACGCCACATACACGATATAGTCTTGCATAACTACCACACACTGTAGTACGGTAATAGTGCAAGTGCGAAAGCTATGTTTGAAATAGCTGGACAAACAGGGAAAATTGGTTCTTGAAAAATGAATTTTCTTTGATCCTTCAAAACATCAAAACTAATTCACAATAATTTGTTTATAGATTCACCCCCTGTTATAATTACTCACAATGGCTAAATTCTATATAACAACCGCTATACCTTACGTAAATGCAAAGCCTCATATTGGCCATGCTTTGGAATATTTTCAAGCAGATACTATACGAAGATATCGAGAAATTCTAGGTGATAATACCCTGCTTCTTTCTGGTGCCGATGAGAACGCATTAAAAAATGTTCAAGCGGCAGAAAAAGAGGGCGTGCAGATACAACAGTTTCTAGATAGAAATTCCGAAGTGTTTAGAAAAACATACGAACGCTTAGGGATAAAGCTTGATGTATTCCAAAGAGGATCCGATCAAAAAAATCACTGGCCGGGTGTAAAAAAACTCTGGAACCTGTGTGATAAAGCTGGTGATATTTATAAAAAGTCTTATACTGGGCTTTATTGTGT
>Ga0213870_1000871_pt1 | contig 14010 bp, 8 predicted proteins | sample WICALVC2017_Meta_FD_160119 | JGI IMG/M metagenome (GOLD analysis project Ga0213870, IMG submission 160119) | Freshwater microbial communities from subterranean cave lake in Wind Cave National Park, South Dakota, United States - WICALVC2017 | ecosystem: Environmental > Aquatic > Deep subsurface >... | reverse complement strand
AAGTAAAAGCCGACTGCGATTAAACACGCCACATATGTGGCGTGTTTAGAACCCGAATCCTACATTAACAGAGACTACTTTACTGCTTTAAATTAGAGAATCTTCCGGGAGGATAAAACCAAGAGAGCTGTAAAAGATGTGTTGGTAATAATACCCTGTTTTAAAAGCTTTTAAAACAGGGTATTAGTATCCTCTATGGATAAGCACTTTAGAAGAGAAATTCTCTATTTAGGTTATAGAATAGCATTTCACGATAGCATAGTATGGAAAAGGTACTCTGCGAGACCTGGTCTCGTAGGAATAAATAACATAGTCCCGTGGTTCAGACCACGGGACTATTCGATGTTTATGAAACGGGAAGCTCAAAAACAGGATACACGACAAACCACTAACCCACGACAAACCACTAACCACAGAGCTTGGATCTGCCCCCCCCATCAAACCACCTCGCCACACTCCCAGCTCGGGCGCGTGGGAGTGAAATATGACCGGTATGACCGGTGTCGGAGACCGGCTAAATCTTCATAGGGTTTTGTTTTAGCCGTTTATTTTAACCTTGAATTACAAAATGCAGTTTTGTCTAAAATGTTTATCTTCGGCATCTGATTGGCAAAATTTTATCAACGATGTTATGGCTAACATCGCTTCAAAAATTTTGCCACTCATCTATCCAAAGCTAAATCATTTTATCTCAAAAAGCATTTCCTAATTCAAGGTTTAAGGCAAACAAGGGCTGAATAAGACGAAAAACAAGGCATTTTAACGGCTCAAATAGCTATTTGAGCCGTTAAATTAGCATTATTATTCTTGGCAAACTAAGCTATTTTTGGTATTATGACCATACTATTAAACATGTTTTAAGGCAACAGACGTTGCGTTAAAAAGCCTCCTTTTATGAAATCTGAAGATACTATTTTTAAATTCACTTCCTATAAATTTGAACCCGGAGAGAGAAAAATTCTTTTCCATTATAAAACAGAATTTAAAAACAAAAAACCTCTTTTTTTTACTGAAAAGGTTATTTTGCCTAAAAAGCCCGACATTAAATCGGTTTCTCAAAAACTGATTAAAAAATTGATGGCCAGCCTCCATATTGTGTTGGGCGTTAGTTACTTTAAGTTATATTGTGCGACAAAAATGGAGCTCCCATACCATTTTTCAAAAGAAGAAGCTGATTTTTGGAATACCCTTTATCAAAAAGGTCTAGGCGAGTTTTTTTACAAAAATAATTTAAACCCTGATATTTTACCCAGCTTCCCTCATAAAAAAACTCCTTTGGTTTCTTATTGCCTCAAGAAAAACGAAAGATGCCTTGTTGGCATTGGAGGAGGGAAAGATTCAATCGTAACGGCTGAATTATTGAAAGGATCCGGCTTTGATATTACTGGATTCAACGTCCAAACAGGTCGGAAAACGGAATTGATTGACAGGGTAGTTGAAAAAATCGGGATAAAAAACTTGATAATCAAAAGGATTTTAGACCCGAAGATTTACCAGCGGCACCAATACGACGGCCATATTCCCATTTCGGCCGTTTATGCATTTTTGGGAGTTTTGGCCGCGGTTTTGTACGGATACTCTTATGTTATTGTCGGCAACGAATACAGCAGCAATTTTGGCAATGTAAAGTACCGCGGCCGGGTGGTTAATCACCAGTGGTCAAAATCTTTTGAATTTGAAAGATCGTTCCAGAATTATATCAAAACGGCCGTCAGCTCCGGTATTTTTTATTTTTCCCTCCTTCGTCCGTTCTATGAATTAAGAATTGCCGAATTATTTTCAAAATATAAAAAATATTTTCCTTATTTTTCAAGTTGCAACAGGAATTTTTCTTTAACCTCAAGAGTAAAGAGGGGATTGTGGTGCGGTCAGTGTCCAAAATGCCTTTTTACTTTCATAATATTGTCATCCTTTTTGACAAAAAAAAATCTAATTGATATTTTCGGTAAAAATTTATATCAGGAAAAAAAACTTCTTCCTCTTTTTAAAGATATTTTGGGATTGGGCCGAATGAAGCCGTTTGACTGCGTCGGAACTTTCAAGGAAGCTAAAACAGCTTTCTTGGCTGCCAGCCGGAAATTTGATTCAGATATTTTTGGCCAACTTTTACCAAAAATAAGGCTGAAGAAAGACGAAATTAAAAGGTCTTTTAAGGCCAATAAAGAAAATAATATACCGGAACAATTTAAATTTTTGGGCATGAAAAATGTCTTGGTTTTAGGATATGGAAAGGAAGGCAGGGTGACAAAAAAATATCTGAAAAAATATTATCCTTCCATGAAAATTGGCATAGCCGACGTTGGTTATAGTAAAGATTATTTAAAAAAACAGAAGGATTTTGATATTGCCGTTAAAACCCCAGGCCTTAAAAAAGAGTTGGTTCAAATTCCTTATACAACCGCCACTAACATTTTTTTCTCAAAAGTAAAAGGCAAGAATACAATTATCGGGGTTACGGGCAGTAAGGGGAAAAGCACCACCTCATCTTTAATTTTCGCAATTTTAAAAGCGGCCGGCAAAGATGTTGAGCTGTTGGGCAATATTGGCAGACCAATGCTGGGAAGACTCATGTCTCCAGTTCCTGGAGACAAAATTTTTGTTTTGGAGCTTTCCAGCTATCAGTTAGATGACCTGAAATTTTCACCCGATATTGCAGTGGTGACCAGTCTTTTTCCAGAGCATATTGATTATCACCACGGTCTTAAAAAATACTATCAGGCTAAAAAAAATATAATTAATTTCCAAAATGAAGATAGTTATTTTACCTATGACCCGAAAAATAAAGAAACAGTCAGTTGGCTTGGCAACTATAAAGGCAGAGCAGTGCCATTTTCTAATAATATTCCCTTAAAAAATAAAGAAATCCTCCTGATGGGTGAGCATAATAAAAACAATGTTAAAGCGGCCGTTGCGGTTGCTAAAATATTAAATATCGAAAATAAAGTTATTAGAAAAGCGGTTAAAAATTTTAAAGGTTTGCCCCACCGTCTGGAATTTGTTGGAGAGTTCAGGGGCATCAAGTTTTATGATGATGCAATTTCAACGACTCCAGAATCAACTATAATGGCCATTAAATCTTTGGAAAATATAGGCACTATTTTGCTTGGCGGTCAAGACCGCGGATATAATTTTTCAGAGCTGGAAAAAACCGTAAAAAAATATAAAATAAAGAATATCGTCCTTTTCCCAGAAAGCGGAATCAGAATCTTTAAATCAACAAAAAGCTTTAAGGTCTTGAAAACAAAAAGTATGGAAAAGGCGGTGGAATTTGCCTATAAAAATACAAAAGATGGGGGTATTTGTCTGTTGTCATGCGCTTCGCCAAGCTATTCTTTATGGAAGAATTTTGAGGATAAAGGCAACCAATTTAAAAAGTACGTTAAAAAACTGGGGGAAATATAATTTTTTAATTCTCTTGGAAGAGATGAGGCATCATATCAATTATTACTTTCTTTCATTGGTGATTCTGCTGACAGGTTTTGGAATGTTTTTTCTCGCAACCCTTTCGGCCCCAATCTCTCTTAAATTTTTTGGGGATACAAATTATTATTTATTTCATCAACTTATCGCCCTTGTTATCGGTTTTATTGCTGCTTTAATTGTTTTAAAAATTCCCATCAGTTTTTTAAAAAAAATAGCCCCTTTCCTGTTGTTGATTAATTTATTCCTATTGGTTTTGGTTTTTTTCCCCGGCATTGGAACTAAGTTTTGGGGGGCAAAACGATGGATTAGCATTGGGCAAAATACTTTTCAACCGTCGGAATTTTTAAAAATAAGTGCCATTATTTATCTTTCAGCTTTTCTTTCTCATAAATTCTTCCGGGGTCAAAAAAGGGGATTGGCTTATCTGGTTAAAAAGGGTTACTATAACTTCACCAAGATATTTCTGCCTTTTTTATTATTGTTGGCGACTATAACAGTATTGCTTTATCTGCAAAAAGATGCCAGTACAATGGGGATTATCGGCGCCACTTTAATTATGATATATTTTGCCTCAGGCACCCCCTTATGGCACACCATATTAGCTTTTCTGACAGGACTTGGGAGTATCAGCTTTTTTGTTCTTGTTGAACCTTATAGAATTGAACGTTTAAAAACCATTTTTTATCCTGAAGCTGATCCTCTGGGCGTCGGCCTGCAATTAAAGCAGTCGCTTATTGCCTTGGGTTCGGGAGGGATTTTTGGCAAGGGACTGGGTCTTTCTACCCAGAAGTTCGGCTTTCTCCCTCAAGCGATGTCAGATTCTGTTTTCGCTGTGATAGGAGAAGAAATAGGGATTATCGGGTCTTCAGTCGTAATTATTTTATTTTTATTATTAGCATGGAGCGGATTTAAAATTGCCAGTTCCAGCGCTGATGAATTCTCTAAATTAATGGGGGTAGGCATCAGTACTTGGATAGTTCTTCAAACCTTGGTCAATATTACTTCAATTATCGGAATATTCCCCTTGAGCGGTATCCCCCTGCCTTTTTTCAGTTACGGGGGATCTCACCTTATTGCCGAGATGATTGGCATGGGGATATTGTTGAAAATATCAAAAAATTCATAAGTATAAATCATAAAAAAACCTTGAATATTAAAATTGTCTTTACTGGCGGCGGAACCGGAGGTCATATAATGCCGATAGTTGCCATCAGCCGGAGATTAAAAGATTTATGCCAAAAAGATGACTTGCAGTTTCATTACATTGGGCCGAAAGACCAAGATAACTCATCCCTGCTTCTTGAAAAAAAATTTAAAATTCATTTCATTGCGGCAGGAAAAATCCGGAGATACTTCTCTATTGATAACGTCACCGATGTTTTGTTCAAAATTCCGTTAAGTTTTTTGGAGAGCTTTTTCCTTATTTTATTTATCCGGCCCCATTTAGTTTTTTCAAAAGGGGGGACTGGGTCTCTGCCGACGGCTTACTGGGCCAAAATATTCAGAATTCCTGTTTTTATCCATGAATCAGATGTTGTTCCCGGGTGGTCCAATAAGATAGCTTCGGAATGGGCGAAAAAAATTTTTGTTTCTTTTGAAAAAACAGAGTTCTTTCATAAGACCAAAACAACAGTAGTGGGCAATCCCATCAGAAAAGAGTTGTTGGATAAATTAGACGATGGAACTTTTAATTTAACATTTAAAAAACCGGTTGTTTTAATCACCGGCGGTTCGCAGGGAGCCGAGGCCATCAACGATTTTATCATGACAATTTTAAACGATCTTTTGGTAAAATATGAAATAGTCCATGTGGCCGGTCCCAAAAATTATAAAAAAATATATTTGGAATCAAGAGCGATTTTAAACCAAAACCTTCAGAATCATTACCATTTACACGAATCTTTAAACGAAAAGCAACTTAGGTGCTTCTATCAGTCATCGGGCCTTATTATTTCAAGAGCCGGGTCGGGGAGTATCTTTGAAATAGCCGCTGTCGGGAAACCCGGCATATTAATTCCCCTGCCGTCGTCGGCCGGAAACCACCAGTTAAAAAACGCTTACTCTTATGCTAAAACCGGCGCTGCTATAGTAATAGAACAGGAAAATTTAACCCCGAATTTATTTCTTGGGCAAATAGACCATATCCTTTCCAATCAAGAAAAAACAAAAGAAATGGAGACAGCGGCCCATCAATTTGCTAAGCCCAAGGCGGCTGAATTAATTGCTCAGGAGATTTTAGAATATTTGACCTATAAATGAAAAACAAAAAAATAAATAATATCAGAGTGAGATTCGCTCCATCGCCAACCGGATCTATCCATATCGGCGGCGCCCGAACCGCCCTGTTTAATTATTTGTTCGCCAGAAAGAACAAAGGCAGTTTTATTTTAAGAATCGAAGACACCGATAAAGAAAGGTCTGATTTAAAGTGGGTCCAAAAGATTATAGAAGAGCTGCAGTGGTTAGGGATTAGCTGGGATGAGGGGCCGGATGTTGATGGACCATTCGGGCCATATAAGCAGTCGCAAAGATCAGATTTTTATGTAAAATACTTAAAAATTCTTTTTGAAAATAATTTGGCTTATTATTGTTTTTGCGGTCAAGAAGAATTAGAGGCCAAACGTCAGGAACAATTAGCCAGAGGAGCAGCTCCCCAATACGACGGCAAATGCCGAATCCTTTCTAAAGAAAATATAGAAAACAATTTAAAAGACAATAGGCCGTCGGTGATACGATTTAAAACCCCCAATAAAAAAGTAAAGTTCCAAGACTTAATCCGGGGCTCAATAGAGTTTGACGCGAGCCTGTTGGGGGATATTATTATTGCCAAAGATTTAAACACACCTTTATACAATTTTACGGTTGTTATTGACGACTTTGAAATGAAAATTAGCCATGTAATCAGGGGAGAAGAACATTTGTCCAATACGCCCAAACAAATTTTACTGCAGGAGGTTTTTGGCTTCAACGCTCCTCTTTATGCCCATCTGCCTCTTATTTTAAATCCCGACCGAAGCAAGCTTTCCAAACGTTACGGCGATGTTACCTTGGAAGACTACCATAAACAAGGATATCTTGCTGAAGCTCTGGTGAATTTTATGGTTCTTTTTGGATGGAATCCGGGTACAGACAGGGAAATCTTTTCTCTCTCTGACCTTATTAAAAAATTTTCCATTGAAAGAGTCCAAAAAGGAGGAGCTATTTTTAACATCCAAAAATTGGATTCAATTAACAGTTTATACATTCGCCGGAAACCGGTTGACAAACTGACTGTTCTTTGCCGTCCTTATTTTATTGAGGGGGAAGAAAAAATGACCAAAAAAACCTTGGAAAAAATTGTTGAAATTTATAAAGATCGTTTGAAAAAATTATCAGATATTAGAGATTTAACCGACTTTTTCTTTAGAGAAAGATTAGAATATGGAAAAAGTTTATTAAGATGGAAAGAAATGACAGATGGCGATGTTAGAGAAGCCCTTGAACAGGCAGAAAAGATTTTAACCGATTTGAAAAAATGGGATATGAAAGCAATAGAAAAAGATTTGCTTAAAATCTCGGCCATATTCAACTCCCAAAAAGGGTATCCAATAGAAAATAGGGGATACTTGCTTTGGCCGTTGAGAGTTGCCTTGTCAGGCAAGCAAGCCTCCGCTGGCCCCTTTGAAATAGCGGAAATTTTAGGTAAAGAAAAAACCTTGCGGCGCATTTTAGAGGCAAAAAATCTCCTTTATGAAAATTAAGGAAATAACCAATAAAAATGAATGGGAGGATTTTTTCTTGCAGCGCCAGCGAAAGACTTTTCTCCAGTCCTGGAATTGGGGAGAGTTTCAAAAATCGTTAGGAAACAAAATTTGGAGGTTTGGAATATACGAAAACCCTCAACTTATTTCCGTAGCATTGGCAATAAAACACTCTGCCAAAAGGGGATCTTTTTTGTTAGTGCCCCATGGGCCCGTTATCAACAATCAAGATCCAAGATACAATAACCAAATCCTTAAAACTTTGTCAGAGAAATTAAAAATATTAGCAAGAGAAGAAAAAGCCGATTTTATAAGGGTAAGTCCAATTTTGGAGAGAACGGAAGAAAATAATAAATTATTCAAGGAATTGGGTTTTAGGTTAAGGCCACTTTATACTCATCCCGAATCAAGCTGGAAATTGAATATTCAACCGGATGAAAACCAGCTTTTAGCCGGAATGAGAAAAACAACCCGATATCTAATAAGACAGGCCGAAAGAGATAAAGATTTAGAAATTTTCCAAAGCTTTAGCATAGAAGATATTGATAAATTCAACCAAATGCACCTTGAAGTTGTAAAAAACCAAAAATTTATTCCGTTTTCGTTGGAATATTTTAGAAAGGAATTTACCTCCTTTTCGATAGATAACCAAATTGCTCTTTTTTTCGCCAAATATAAAGAGGAGATTGTTGCCGCCTCTTACGGAATTTTTTGGTCAGAAATGGGATTCTACCACCATGCGGCCCTTCTGCCGGAATATAAAAAAATTCCGGCAGCTTATCTTTTACAGTGGCAAGTGATAAAAGAAGCTAAAAAAAAGGGTTGTAGAATTTATGACTTTTGGGGATACTCCGACCCGGTAAAAAATCCAAATCATCCCTATTCTGGTCCAACTTTATTTAAAATGGGCTTTGGGGGATATAAAGACGAGTATGTAAAAACACAAGACCTTATTGTTTCTCAAAAGTACTGGATAAATTATTTCGTAGAAACAATAAGGAGAATTAAAAGGGGATTGTAACATTAAACCCCTGAATTACGAAATGCACTTTTGCCTAAAACTTTTATCTTTTGCATCTGAGTGTTAAAATTTTCTCAACGATATTATATCTAATATCGCTTCAAAAATTTTAACACTCATCTATAATTTTAACACTCATCTATCAAAAGCTAAATAATTTTATCCTAAAAGGCATTTCGTAATTAAGGGATTAAACAAAATTCAAAATTTTTTATGTCCTACCGGAAAAAACATATTCGGCCGAAAATAAGAGGATTAAAAAGAAAAAATAAATTTTTTCCAGGACCTATCTTCTGGACATCCCTATTGGTTTTAATAATGATGGGTTGGGCGGCCTATTTTATTTTATTTTTTCCAAAATTCCAGGTGGCAAGAATTGAAATATCAGGCAACGATAAAATACAGACTAAAGAGATTGAGAATATCGCTTGGCAACTGGCCAACCAAAAAATATTGGATAACTTCGTCCTTCATCTTTGGTCAAAAAGCATCTTCCTGGTTGATAACGAAAAATTAGCTAAAGATATTAACGGCAAATACCCTTCTATTGAAAACATAATTGTTAAAAGAAAACTGCCTAATACTATTAAAATAACGGTTTTAGAAAGGAGGCCATTCGCCGCTTTTTGCCAAAACAATGATTTTACCGCCTGTTTTGTCATTGACCGCAATGGAGTGATTTTTGAAGAATTAAAAAATAGAGAGGGTAGTTTTATTTTGCGTCAAGAAACGGGCAAAAACCTTTTGCTTGGAGAAAATGCTGTCAGCAAAGATATAATGGATATCATTGACAAGATCGCCAGAACACTAAAAAACAATTTCCAAATAGACATTAGAGAAATTTTTGTTTCCGATCCTTTAGTGTTGAAAACATCAGAAGGTTGGAAAGTTTATTTTGACTTAGCCTCGGATATTGATTTTCAGATATCCAAAATGGACATTCTTTTAAAAAATGAAATTTCTCTAGAAGAAAGAAAAAATCTTCAATATATCTACTTGCAATACAAAGACAGAGCCTACTATAAATAAGAAATCCCCCAATATTAAATTCGACAAATTTTTTTACGGCGCTAAAATTAAAAGTATCAAGTTCTTTAATAATATGGTTTGAGTTGGGTTGACAGGGAGTTAAGATAAAAGAGGGTTTTTATGCCCTTTACCCTCTATAGATTAGCTTAGTTTTTCCCTAAGGCACGGCGGTTGCCCCTAGGAAAAACGAAGACCACTGTGTTAGTGGTCGCCTGTCAACTTTTTTAACAAAAGCCGGTTGAAACTCTAAAAGAGTGATGTCTGCCTTTCCTCCTTTCCTTGCCGTCACTCAAAGAAGTTCTCAACCGGCTTCTTTTTTTACAATAAGGTAATATAAGCCTTTTATGAAAATATCTAATTACCTTGTTTTTCGTCTTTTTTGGCCCTTATTTAACCCCAAATGAATGGCTAAAATAACTATTTTAGCCATTCATTTGGCCTGTTTTTTGATCTTTCTAAAGCCGCACCCACCCACCAACGCACCAACGGGTGAGAGTGAAATTACTGGAAAAATTCAGGGACTGATTAATGGCTAAAATGGCCATTTTAGCCATTCATTTGGCCTGTTTTACCATCATTTTAACGGCTCAAATAGCTATTTGAGCCGTTTAGAACAGAACCCTATGAAGATTTAGCCGGTCTCCGACACCGGTCATACCGGTCATATTTCACCACCACACACCCGAGAACGGGAATGTGGTGAGGTGGTTTGATTGGGACGCATACAAGCTCTGTGGTTAGTGTTCTCAGAGCTTTTTTCTTTTATTGGAATTTCTTTGAATTACAAAATTCATTCTTAATAAATAAACTTAGATAATTCAAACAGGCCTTGGATCAGCCAAATTTGTTTATCATAATCGCAAGATATACTCTTCTATCCGCAATCTATTGACACGGTTTTTTAAATAGATTACAATCAAAATTACATGATAAATCAAGTCAAAATCACAATAGAAAAACGGAGCGGATTCGCCTCGTTGACCAGCCTCGCCGAAGACGTCGAGTTGAGGCGGGAGCTATGGCGAAGCGAATAAAACTTATTTTTGTGTAACCGTTGGAAACCGCTTCGTCAAGCGGTTTTTGATTTGATTATATCAAGCCCTTTGACAATTTAATTAGGTAACTAAAGCATAATTATATATATATTACTTACGCTGAAATATTTTGGCAGTTTATAAAAACTGTCAGTCTTTAAGTTTTTCAGGATAATGCCTGGAGGGCTTGAAGGATCGAAGGATAGGTTATAGGCGAATGGTGGATGCCTTGGGATATTAAAGCGATGAAGGACGTGGCGTGCCTGCGATAAGCGTCGGGGAAGTGGCTAGCAACTTTTGATCCGGCGATGTCCGAATCTGGAAACAGTATTGTGGTAATACACAATAAACATCGCATCACGGTGTTCGTGATGAAGTTCAATGTCTTGAATGCAAAGGAGATGAGATGAAGTTTGAAATCTTCGCCAATCACGATCCAATTAGTCATTTCGTGGAAGCTGATTCCATGGATGATGCCGCCAAAAAGCTTGGCATTAGGATCGCCGATGAAGACGAGGAAGCCGTTGATGGTCGCTATCACTTGGCGACAAAAGACGGTGACGTGTACATTTCGTTTGATGAGATCGCAGAAGTCTCTTCAAACAGTGAACTCGTTGATTTAGTTCAACGGATGTACACAGCGGATGATATGCTTCATACCCATGACGATGAAGGATATCTCCTTGAATAAATCAAAAAGTCACTGCGGACAAGTGTTCGCAGTGACACCTTAATTTTGCATTTTGATTTTTGACTTTTGAATTTAAGCATCGCGCGTAGCGTGATGCGATGTGGCGTACCCGCTGAAGTGAAACATCTCAGTAAGCGGAGGAAAAGAAAACAAATGAATGTTCTATTTGTTGTAAATGTTGTAATGTTTTAATGTCTAATTCGGACAATTAAAACAAGCGAGTCAATTTATTGACGAGCGATATAATATTATAGCAATTAGAACATTCAATATTCCCTTAGTAGCGGCGAGCGAAAAGGGAAGAGTCTAAACCAACGCTTCACTATTGTTCAGCATTGGTAGTTATTAGTAAAAAGTTATTAGTTATTAGACGATTTGTCTAAAAACTGATTACTAACAACTAATTGCTACGCCGAGCAGTAGCGAGGCGTTGGGGTTGTAAGGGTTTAACGTCGGGGGCATTATTTAAGCCTGGCATAGTTCAGGGTTAAATATTGTTTGCCGAGGGAGAGCATATAGACGATTTATTAAAAGAAGCACCCTGGAAAGGGGCGCCATAGAGGGTAATAGCCCCGTATTCTAAAATAATTTCGTGCTCCTTGTTAAGCTGGATGTTGGAGATTAGAGATTAGAAGTTGGTAAAAACTAAAAATAACTTTTAGTCCCGTGGTCTGAACCACGGGACTAAAATACAATTTCCAGTTTCCAATTTCCAATCTCTGACATCCGTACTTGAGTACTGTCGGGAATGACAACCTGGCAGGAAGCAGGCCGAACTATCGGCCAAGACTAAATATTTAATATCACCGATAGTGAACCAGTACCGTGAGGGAAAGGTGAAAAGTAGGGGGTTGACCCCGGTGAAATAGAACCTGAAACCATTTGCTTACAAAGAGTAGGAGCCGTGCGCATCACAGTGCGTGTGATGCTAAGTTCAAAAATCAAAGTTTAAAACCACAACTCAAAATTCAAAATGAAAGGACGATCCGATGTTATTCAGAGTCAAGGTTCAGTGGTTCGCCCAATGGTTTAGCGAAGAAGATAGGAAACCATCAGCAGAAAAAGAGTATTTGGTAGACACCAAGTACTATTATGCGCCCCGAAATATTCATGTCAATGACAATAGATATAAGGACGCAAAAAGTATCAATGATGTCAAAAGAATGTTTGTTGAAAACTGGATTCAGGACAACCAAATAGATTCTATTCGCTACAGAGTGACTGTGGCTGAGTGTGTAGAAATCACACCTGAAGAGTCTCAATCTCGAATTTGTTGGATACGAGCAATCTGAACGTCAACGTCGCAATGAGTCCCGCAGGACTCATTGCGACACCTTAATTTTGATTTTTGATATTTACATTTTGAATTTAGCGCATCGCATGTAATGCGATGCGCATGGTGACTGCGTGCTTTTTGCAGAACGAGCCAACGAGTTTTGATGTCTTCTTGTCTAAGCGGCTACGCCGTGGAGGCACAGAGAAATCAAGTCTTAATAGGGCGAAATATAAGATGACATCAAAGACCCGAAGCGTGACGAGCTTACCATGAGCAGGATGAGGGCTTCAGAAATGAAGCCGGAGGTCCGAACCCGTGAGCTGTGCAAAACTCTGGGATGACTTGTGGTAAGGAGTGAAAAGCTAATCGAGTTACGTAATAGCTGGTTCTTCCCGAAACAGCTTTAGGGCTGGCGTCCGTTAATTAAACTACGGGGGTAGAGCACTAAATCGAAATCCTTGGAGCAATCCAGGTTTTCGAATTAAACTCCGAATACCGTAGTTTTTAGGCGGGCAGTTAGACCGTGGGGGCTAAGCTCCATGGTCAAAAGAGTAACAGCTCAGATCATCGTCTAAGGTCCCTAAATTAAACTAAGTGCTAAGAAGGAGGTGTCTTGCCCTAGACAGACAGGAAGTTAGCTTAGAGGTAGCTATCTTTTAAAGAGTGTGTAACAACTCACTGTCCAAACCGACGCCTCACCATTGTTCGGCATCGGTAGTTATTAGTTAATAGTAATCAGTTTTTAGACAAAGTGTCTAATAACCAAAAACTAACAACTATTTACTACGCCGAGCAGCGGCGAGGCGTTGGAGGGGCGAGATGCGCCAAAGATTCCCGGGGCTAAGTTTAATACCGAAGACATGGGACGTGCTTCACTAGCGTTCAGCACGAGTTATTAGTCAACAGTTGTTAGTTGTTAGACGAACGTTTTGTATGATAACTAACAACTAAAAACTGATTAACTACGTGGCGAGCGGTAGCGAGGCACGTCGGTAGGGAAGCGTTCCTATCGCAGTGAAGCAGGAGGGTAACCGACTGTGGAGCGTTAGGAAGTGAGAATGTTGGCCTGAGTAACCGCAAGTTAGGTGAAAGCCCTAACCACTGAAAGTCCAAGGTTTCCTTGGCAATGGTATTCAACCAAGGGTTAGTCGGTCCTAAGGCAAAGCCGAGAGGCGCAGCTGATGGACAGCTAGTTAATATTCTAGCACTTGGATACTATTCTGTTATGTTGCACAGTACATAGTTTTGGCGGATTATTGGATTTCACGTTCTTGTCCCGAAACGGGATAAAGAAAATGCGGTAGCGATACCGCAAATCAAAACAAACATACTGTCTAGAAAAGGCATAACAGGTTAATGGTATTCAAACCGTACCGCAAACCGACACAGGTGGACAAGCGTAAGTATGCTAAAGTGAACGGGTGAGACCTCGTTAAGGAACTAGGCAAATCAGTGGCCGTAAGTTCGCAATATGGCCTGCCAGTTTCTCATTTAGATCTTTAAGAGAAATGCGCGTTCTCTCAATGCTGTAAGCCAGTGCCTAAGCTGGTGCACCAGTTTGAGCCCAAACGAAAGTGCTGGGATGATACCGTACGGCATCCCAAATATCAAGTAGTTGTGGGACAGTAAATCGGCGCTGCGTGATTGAGAGAACGCGCAGCATTTATTCTTGAGATTTAAATGAGAAACTGGCTGCAACAACCGTACTTCAACCGACTGTTTATCAAAAACACAGCTCCCTGCTAACTCGTAAGAGGATGTATAGGGGGTGAGGCCTGACCAGTGCTGGAAGGTTA
>Ga0213870_1000870_pt1 | contig 14013 bp, 15 predicted proteins | sample WICALVC2017_Meta_FD_160119 | JGI IMG/M metagenome (GOLD analysis project Ga0213870, IMG submission 160119) | Freshwater microbial communities from subterranean cave lake in Wind Cave National Park, South Dakota, United States - WICALVC2017 | ecosystem: Environmental > Aquatic > Deep subsurface >... | reverse complement strand
AAACTCTCTGAACTATTGTCTTTAAACCTTCTTCTGCACTTTTTCCTTCTAATTTTTTAAGAAACTCTTTTTCACTGCTATCTAATTTTGTATATTCAACTCTATAAATATTTCCTACAGCAAACCACTCTTTTTCATTCTTAGACCACCTCCAGCCTACATCAGGCCCTTCTTTAAGTGCTCCTGTTTTAGTAATATCATACCTATAATAAAAATCTTCAGAAAGAGTGGTTGTTTTTACTAAATCTAAATAAAAAATAATTTCTTCAGGGTTTTCTAATTTAAACTCTTCATTATAACTAACTTTTAAATCCTCGCGCTTAAAATCAGGAAATAATTCTTGCAAAGTTCCAGAAGCATTCAAATAATAAATTCCAAAAATAGCGACAACTAAAACTAAAACTATAATTATAATATTTATAGTTGTTCCAATAGCTAACTCTGCACCTTTTTTATTCATAAAAGCCATTTTCCCTGTTTTTTTATTAAATCTTTATTAAGTTAAATATCAACTTTAATTTACGAGTTCTGCTCTTTTTCTGACTTACTAATCTGTTTATCCTGCTCTATATTCATTTTAACTGATCTAATTTTCAGTTTTTTAATTACTCTAATTTTTTCATCCTCTCCATCTAAACATTCTTTTGATAAATTCAATTGCAGCCTCTCCTTTTCCAGTTAAAATTATTATTACAAAAATTGCTATAACTAATACAATAACTCCTAAAATCAACCAAAATAAAAATTCTAGTGCTACTGCTTTTTTGTTTTTTAAAAAAGCAGCTGAATTATTTTTACTTTTCATATTTTTTAGTTTTTTAGTCTTATAAATTTATAATTAACAACTAATCTCTCCACAATCTAAATCATTAATTTTATTATTAATAAAACTTTTATTTATTAAATCATTACATGTAAATTCTTTTTCTAATTTTTCATTATTTTCATAATACCTAACATTTTTCTTCTCGCAACAAAACTCATAATTTCTTTTAGTATCATATAAAATATTGCAATTAGCTATAACATTATCAACATTAGAATAACCAGCATATAAGCCAACGCTTGCTAAGAAATTCTTTCCTGCATCTGTAAAAAACAAAATCAAAAATAATAACAATAAAATTGCAAGTACTAAAATAACAACGGTATTAATTGCTAGCTCAAGGCCTTTTTTATTCCACAATTCTCTTTCCAATAAACCTCTTCTCATTGATTTTTTCCTCATATAACCTTAATTAATCCTATATTAATAAAGACTCTGTTGTTAACCTCCAGTAAAAATCCCCCCAATAGCAATGCTTGCTAGTAAACTTAAAGCTATAACAGCAATAAATGCCATTACTAAATACAACAAACCTCCTTTTAGCAAACTTCTTCCTGTCTCATATGTTCTTTTTAGTTTATCCTCTCCAGCATCAATAGTTGAAAGAGCAGATGTTAAAATAAAAATTATTTCAATAATGTAAATCCCAATAGCTATCTGCATATAATAAGGAGGAATCATATTCTCAACATTAAATAATCTTGTTATGTTAGCTAAATTTCCTAATCCTGTTACAGCTGTTTCTACTTTAGTTTCTGTTAATATTTTTAACTGAGCTAAAATCCCTGTAATCATTGTTGCTAATCCAACAACAATTCCTGCTAATAAAGGAGCTAAAAAAGTCATATTGCTTCTCATATCACTGACAACATCTGCTAGCAAATCTTCTAATCTTTCATTGATTTTCTGAATATTTTTAACATACTCTGAAATACTCATTAAACTTTGTGCAGCCACTCTTAAACCTTTCTTCACACTTTCTATTAAAATTCTCATTGTTGTGGCAATTAAACTGCTTGGATAGTAAACTAAAGCGCCTCTTCTCGGATTAAAAATAGCTTCTTCTAAACTCATTCCCATAGACCTTATATTTACACTAACAATTCTGAAAAAATCTTCTGTTTTCTGGCCTTTTGTTGACTCAGCGACTTTAGCAAAAGCAATTTCAGCAGGAATTCCGTCTCCTAATCTATTGCCTAGAGTAAACAAACTATTATTAAACTCTTTTTCAAGGTCTCTTGTCCGCTCTCTTGCCTTAATTAACTGCCTAGTTCTAATTGAAAAAGCTATTATAAAAAATAAAGAAATTGAGAATGGGATAAATAAACTTAATAAAACTGAGAAAGTTCCAAATGGGCCAATTAAACTCTCTCCTTTAACTATAAAACCAAAAAAACTATTTCCAAAAAATTTTAAAAAACCTCCTTGTAAAGAAAAGTCTCTTTCCAAGCCAAGCCATTTAGGAATTGTAGTATATCCAAAAATTAATGGCAGTAATCCAATTAAAAGTAAAGGAATTGAAATAAGAGCTGCAACAAAATAAGGTTTTCTAGAGCTATACTGATAGTAGTATGGATTTTTTTCAAGTAAACCTGATTCACCATAACCTCCAGGCCTTTTCATCATTACCTGACTTACTAAATAATAAACAAAAAAAGGTATTAATAAATTAAAAAAAACAAAAACATGAAAAGGAGTTATTGCGCCTCCAAGCAAAGTTGAAGCTAGTGGCAATAAAGCTAACCCTAAAGTAGGAAGAACAATTCCTAGCATATATAAATTAGTTAAAGGGCTTTTTATTGAATGGGTGTATTTTAACATTTTTTCATAAACTCCATCTAAAACTGTTTTCAAAGCCCTTTCTAAAATCTGAATTCTCCTAGCTTCTTCTGGTTCATACAAACTGCTCTCAACTAAATGAAAACTCTCAACAAACTCTATATTATAATTTTTCCAAAAATCTAGATAGCTGTCTAAACTATCTTTAATATTAGAAAATTTTCCTGTTTCAACATCCCATATAATTTTTTTAAAATCCAGTGCTAATGGCGGTTCAATATGTTGAGCAACAAAACTAATTGCTCTTTCTAAATTGCTTGTATGTTTCATATAAATAACAGTATAAAGAACAGCTGGCACCATCTGGCTTCCTGCTTTTAACCTCCATCTCACACCTAATCTTGTTGGTTGTGTATAAAAATAATAAAATGAAAATAAGCTTAATACTAAAACTAAAAATAAAAAAAATACTGAAAAAACTTCTGCAAAAACCCAAAAAACAACACTTGACAAAACTCCAAAAAAAACTATTAAAATAAAACTTACAAGTGCTAAGCCAACAACTTCACTAGGTTCAATATCTAGATGAGCAACCATTATTTGCTCTCTAATTTTAAAATCTTCTTTAGGAGAAATTTTAATTTTTACAAGATTTCCTAAATTTTTAGCTAATCTCTCATATCTTGAATTTTCTGGCACCATCTCTTGCTTAAATCTTGCATATTCCTGAGAAATTTGAGAGACATCTAACTTTCTATTCTCGCTACTAACCTCTTGCTCAATTTTTCTCGAGTATTTTTCCAAAACCTCTTTTGTATCCATTTTCTAAACTTTTTTAATACATTAAAGTAGAAATAGTTATTATTAAATATTTGGTTTTATGATTTTTAAATACGCTGAACTAACTCTCCATAAACTATCTCTGCTTTAGACCTATAAACTTTTTCAAAAAACTCTTTTCTCTCGCTTTCAACTAGTTCAGACAAACAACCTTTATCTATAATTTCACCATTCTCAAAAATAGTATATAATGTTTTATCTCTGCCTTCCTCTCTACCTAATTCAACATAAATAGTAGTTGCCTCTTTAAAAACTCCCCTCATAATAACCTCTAATCTAATATTTTTAACGTTTTTATTCAATAAACTATAAGAATATTTGTTATTAAATATTTGGATTTTATTTTTCAAAATATTTAAGATAATCCTCAAATTCAGGATAACCTCTTTTGTATATTGAATTAAAAGGATAAGCGGCTGGAGTTCTTGATGGTAGTATACTTGTACCATGAACTTTTATTTCATCTATTATTCCATCACTATTTCTATCAAAAGCATAGTAATCAGATTTGTATCTTAAAAAATCTCCATTTTCTGGAGCTTCAATATGCATAACTGCCTTTTTATTGTCTAAATACTCAGAAACTAAATTATAGCCATAAAGCAAACACCAACCAAACATTAATACGAAATAGCCGCCAAATATAGATTTATCTATAATGTTATTTTTCTTTTCTCTAAGTGCCTCTTCGTCTTTCAAATATGATTCTAATTTTCCCATAATCTTAACTTCAATGCTGATTATTTAAAATATTGTTGTTTTTAAAAAACAACAAATTTATAAAGCTAATATCTCTTATTTAAATATGATAGAAGAATTAATAAATATTGGACTTACAAAGAATGAAGCTAGAGCATATATTTATCTTTTAAATGATAAAGGACAAACAGCAACAGCCATTTCCAAGAGCTTAGGGATAAACAGATCCGTGGTTTATTCCATATTATACAGTTTAATTGATAAGGGATTAGTAAGCAATTTTCTAATAAATGGGATTAATCATTTTAAGTCAAATAAACCATCTTCACTAAAAAGTTTTTTAGAATATAAAAAAGAGATTTTACATAGTATATTGCATAAATTAAATAAAGTTTATCCAGTATTCCAAACTCCTGCTAAAGTCGAAATATTTCAGGGAATAAATGGTGGTATAACTGTTTTAAAAGATATAGTAAAGACTGGAAAAGATTATATAGCATTTGGTGAAGATAATGACTTTCAAAAAATATTTGGAACATTAGCAGAACAATATATTAGGCAATTAAATGAAAAGAAAATTCATGAAAGGCTTATAACAACAGAAGGTAATAAGTTTCTGAGGAGTAAATATACAAAAGTTAAATACATACCAAAAAATTTCTCACTTCCTTCGATAACAGTTATCTATGGAAATAAGGTAGCTATAGCTATTTTTAAAAAACCATATATTGTGGTTTTGATAGAATCAGAAGATGTTGCAAAAACCTATAAAAATATTTTTGAAAATTTATGGAAAATAACAAAAAAATCCCTCAAAACACTCTCCCCCTAATTTCTTTTTTCACCCACTCCTGCCAGAGAGGAAAAACTCTCCTGCTGTCAGGAATTCCAATTTCCTCCTGAACCTGTTTAGAAAATTGATGAAACATATTATTGCTTAAACTATTAAATCCAGCCTCTAAAATATCTAGTCTATTTAATTTCTCTGATAAATTTACAATTTCTTGTTTAACTTTAGCTCTTAACAAAATATTATCATAAACAGCGTCCCAATTCCCAGCCCAACCTCTAACATTAGCTGCAATTGCTTTTATAATTTCAGAATCTCCATTTACTAGTTCGTCACTTGCTTCTAGATCATCTTTTTCAACATTATATTTTAATAAATCAACAAAACCTCCTTCTTCTTCAGGATCTTTTAACCAATGTTTTCTAACTTCGGCAAGTTGAACAACTCTCTTCATACTTCTCAACCCATCAGGAGTTTTAACAGGATTAGCAATAATTATGCAATCAGTTGCTTTAAAACTTGTTACTGGAACTTGTAAATCATTAACAACTCTATCAAAAATTCCGTAAGGACTTGCTCCATGAATTGTTCCTGCAACAACATTTGCTAAAGCTCCTACTCTCATTGCTTCATAAAGTGCCTTTGCTTCCAGCGATCTAACTTCTCCGACGATTAAACTACTATCTCCCAATCTCAATGATGTTCTAATTCCCTCATCAGCAGCAATTTCTGCACTTTCTTTTACTAAAGTTCCTCTCACTTTCATTCTTACAATGTCATAACTTAGTTTTCTCATAGTGTCAACACTTAACTCCATCGTGTCTTCAACAACTATAACTCTATATTTAGGCATAATTTCTAACATTAATGCCCCCAAAACCGACGTCTTTCCGCTTGACCTGGTCCCTCCTACAAGCAAGGTCCTGCTTCCATCTATTAAAAAACTCATTAATCCAGCTGAAAAACTATTAATCATTCTGTTTTTTATAAATAATGGCAGGGTCCACGGACTTTCTCTATGTCTTCTTATTGCATATGCTAAACCTGTCGGAGACAGAGGTTGTTGAATAGCAGCTACTCTTGCAGTTATATTTCCTAGTCTTAAATCAGTATCTAAAATAGGATTTGCCTCGTCTAAAGGCCTTCCTGAAATTAATCTAAATTTAGCTGCCCATGAATCTGCATCTTCTATACTGGGAATTATATTAGTTACACATTCATCATACTCCTGATGTCTTAAAAAAACAGGGCTTAGTGAAATTGGAGAGTTTAAAACAATATCCTGTAAATTTTTATCCTGTAATAAAACCTCAATTAACCCAAATCCAATAGTATGTCTAACAAGTATAGCGGATAATTTATTTAATTCTTGATAATCTAAACTTATTTTCTTGCTTTCTGATAACTCTCTTAACAAATCTTTTGAAATATTTAAAAAAACCTGTCTTGTTTTTTCAGGATCTGTAAATTCCTCTGCCTTTGGCTGATGCTCTATTAAAACATTTCTAGCCAAATTTAATAATTCTTGTAAATCTTCTTCTAATAAATATTCTGGAGGCATTAAATGATAAATTGGCTTAGCATCTTTTACTCTTTTTAAAATCGTAACATTGCTCTTATCAAATTCTTCTCCTATAGCATACTGATCTATAATTTCAGCATCTTCTGGTAAAGTGCTTACTAATCTTGTAAAAGTAAAATTAGGAATTATCTCTGGCCTAAAAATATTATGATAACTAACTCTTGTAAAATTTTCTAAATAATTCTCAGATTTTCTCACTAACTCTGTATTTTCCAACAACTCATAAAATTTTTCCAAAATTTTTATATAACTTAGCTGATCTAATTTAATGTTATCAGGAATTCTTTCTAGACTCTCTTTTTCTTTTTTAATAATTCCTTTTAATAAAATTAAACAATTTACAGGATCTCTTTTTAAAGTCATCAATAAATAAGCAATATCATTATATCTCTGGCTTAATTTATCTGTATTTAAAATTGATAATTTTTTAGAAGATAAAATTTTTTCCTGTTTAGTCAGATAAACATATAAATTTGCTATTTCTTGTAACATAAAAGTAGACTGTTCATTATAACTATAATTTCTCTGCTGAACAAAAACAATTCTTGATATTCCTGGAGCTTCTATTAATAAGTCAATAGCTCTTCCCATTACCTCTGGATTTTCAGCTATATTTGGAACAAAACTAGCTCCTAAATAATTAACATAAAGTACCTTATTTCCTGCCTCTCTAACAACTTCATAAGAATATAAAGCTGTTCCTGGTTTAAATAGCATTTTCCTCTTTTTTGACTTATTTAATTATGAATATGAGGTTTTTATCATTTTTATTATTATAGCCAAAACATTAATTTTTTCTCAGTTGTCTTTATAACTAGGAAAAGACTTTAGTCTTTTACTATAATTCATTAATTTCATATTAATAAAATTTATGTATCAATGATATATAAACTAATACGATAAATTATTAAAGGACTTTAGATATATATAATTATTTATAAAGAGGTAAAATGCCAGAAGAACAAACACAAACTAGTCAGATAAGTGCTCTTCTTTCAGAGTTTGGAACAAGGCTTAATGAAGTTGAAGAAAAACAAAGACTTTTAAGAGATAGAGCTTTACTAATAGGAGAAAATTTAATATCAATAAAAGAGGATACTGAAAAAGAAATTTTTGAAATTAAAAAAGATGTTAATGATATTAAAAGTGAAATAAAAACACTAAAACAACTTACAAATAGAATAATTAATGAAATTCCAAATTTCGCGAGAAAAAGCGAGCTAGAAATACTTGAAAACCAGTCAAAAATCTTCCAACCTTTAGAACTAGCAAGAATAAAAGATATTAACATGTTAATAGAAAAAAAATTAAAAAGTAAAAAATTATAAACCATAAATAAAATAATTAAAAAGAAGTAATAAAAAATATAAAAACATTTACACGGGAGAAGTCTCGCTTTATCAAATGGGTATTGCAAGTGCTACCTTAAAAATTTACTGACTAAAAATAAAAAACTATTATCAGTTAAAAATAACTTAAATAAAAACCTGTAAAATCTTTTAAATTAATCTTACCTTATAAAAAATAACAATTAAAATAACAAAATAAAAGTGGTAACTTAAAAAATATTATTTATAGAGGACTTTGAATAACCACGCATTTCCGAAGGAAATCGCATCAAAGTCCTTCTTAGAGAGTTTTGAATTTGAGGTTTTTCAAAACTCTCTATATATTATAAAAACTCTAACAATTAATAACTAAACAATCAGTTGTAAAATAAAACCGTTAATAAAGATATAATGTTATTAACTAACAAAATAAAGATGTCCAGCAAAACATATTTAGCTTTTCAAAAAACAAAAAAATAGATATTGCCAATAATAATAAAATTAACAAAAAAATAAAAAATGGTAGTTTTAGGTAAAATAAGTGAAATGAGAAGACAAGGACTTTCTACCTCTCAGATAATGCAGAGTCTAAGAGAGCAAGGAGTCTCTCCTAAAGAAATAAATGAGGCTTTAACTCAACATGAAATAAAATCAGAGATTGAAAGCGAGATCTCTCCAGCTCCTAGAGCAGAACCAGTGCCTGAAAATGTACAAGAAACTGAAGCTTTTCCTAAAACAACTAAACCTGTTTCTGATTATGAAGGAATGCAACCTTCAATTTCTTCAGCACAAATACCAACACCACAATCTCCCCAGCAAATTCCCCAATATCCAGAACCAGAGTATGAAGAATATCAACAACCAGCACAATATGAATATCAAGAATACCAATATCCTCAAAGACCTCAAACTCAATATCCAGAATCCCAGGCCCAATATCCAGAATCTCCAACTCCAGGATATGACTACCAAGAATATCTTCCACCACAATCAACAGATATAGAAACTATAAATGATATTGCCTCTAGCATTATTGAAGAAAAAACCAAAAATCTGAAAAAAGAACTTTCAGTATTAACAAAATTTAAAAATGAAATAGAAGAAAAAGTAAGCGATTTAGATAAAAGATTAGTTAAAATAGAAAATTCTATGGAAAATCTTCAATTTGCTATCATTAAAAAAATAGGGGGGTATGGGGAGGATATTAAAAAAATTTCAAAAGAAATGTCTAGTCAGAGAGAATCTTTTTCAAAAATTCTTGATCCTCTAACTGATAATATCAGAGAATTGGAAAAAATAACTGGTGTTGAAACAAAAAAACATAAACCTAAAACGAAAGAATCAGAAGAAAAAACAGAAACTGAAGAAAACTCAGACGAAATAGAAACAGAACTAAAAGAAAAAGGTTCAAGAAAAAAAACCAGGTCCAAACCAAGTTTTGAGGATTATTTGAGATAACAAATAATATTTCACATAGAAACAGGCTCTTCATTATGAGACTCAATTCTCTCCATCTTACTTTCTAAATTATCAATATCTTTGTCATCTCTGTTAATAATCTCAACATTACTTAAAATTTCACTAAATTTCTTAAAAACTCTCTTTGATCTTTTTTTTGAAGAACCAAAAACCATAAAAAAATTGGAATTTAAACGCTGTAACTCTTTTAATTTTTCCTTAGGGATTCCATAAACTTCCTGGAGTTTTTCAAAACCCCTCTTATTAATATAAATATGAAAACGATCACATACATTTTCTTCATTCAAAAAAGCCATAAGTGTTAAATAATTAAGTACACAATTATCATAATTAAATCCACTTAAAGTATAGCTCATTCTCTCAGGCCAGATATCTCTAGCTCTTATAAGGTTATTATACTGCTCTTGAGTAACTTGATATTTCATATTCTATTAAATATCCGCCAATTTATAAAGATTATTAAGGAGAATTATACTATGAACTTAACTTAAAAGTCTTGCTTCCCTATCTCTCTATAAAAATTTTTCTACCTACTTCCTCGTCAAAATCCAGGAAACAGCTAAAGCTATTATTATCAACAAAATAGTTCCAGTAACCCTTCCATCTAATGAATATGCGATTTGCTCAACTAAACTAGTTCCCTCGCCCGAAGTTATTACAAGATCAGGATGAAAAACAGGATTAAAAACTTTTATTGCTGAAATTAAAAAGATTATTAATAAAATTATAATTATAGCCCATGCAAATTTATTAGTCATAATTTTCCCTAAATCTTTAGTAGACATTCCAGCTAATAATAAAACTAAGAAAACAATAACTAACAAAACAATTGCCCACGGAACAATTGTTTTTACATATAATTCTAAGGAAGAAAAACTCATAAAAATAATTGACATTATAAAACTAACTAGTAAATTAACAAAACCGGATTCTCCTAAAATTTTTGTCCTTGCTAAAATAGCATATACTATTAAAAAAACAAATAAAAAACTAAATACAGGCATAAAAAAATAAATTCCTGATATGTCTATTGCCATTTTTATTTTATAAAATTTATTAATATTAGCTTTATGATAAGGAGTAATTAATTTTTATGATTATTTATTATATTTTAATAAAGAATAGTTTAATAATCTTTCTCTAGTATTTAAGAATACCTTAATAACTACTACTTAGATTTCCTTCAATTCATTAACTATTTAGATATTTCTACTCAGTAGCTCATCCTATCTATTAATTTCACGGCGACTAATAGATATTATTAATCTGATATCAAAAATCCTCTTACTTTGTTAGATTTTTTAATTAACATTTTAATTGATATTAGTCTTCTACAAATCAAAAATTATGGACCACCACCGCGACCACCACCTTTCCCCCCACCCCAAATTATTAAAGCCATAAGTCCTAAAATTATTATTAAAGCAAGAAAAACCGGAGCAGCAGCAGCTAAATCAGGGCCTCCAACTCCCAACCAATAAGTATCAAGTAATGTTCTAAAAAGCACAAATAAAAATATCACAGTTCCAAGCCCAAGCCAGATCCAGTTAACTGTCATGCCACTCCCACCACCAACTAAACCAAGCAAAACTAAAGCTACTAATAAAACAGCCAAACCCATTCCAGCATAAGGAAAAATACTTGCATAAAATCCAGAAACATAATCAAACTGTAAAGCTAGTAAACCAACAGCTAGTGCAATAGTAGCATTAACTCCTTTATTATCTCCTAAAATATTTGTTTTTATTAAAATCCCATAGACTAGTGCAAAAATCAGTAAAAATGGAAGGACATATGCAAATACTCCCATTTGCGCCCAGGTGTTTAAAACATCTCCAAATGAGTATCCAAAAAATCCAAATCCGTGTGATGGCATTTTATCCCTCAGTTACATCTTTTTTAATTCTTTTTAGTTCTTTATTAATTATTAAAAGAAAACTTATCTTTATATAGGTTTCGATTAAAAAAATTGTTTTATCGTTGATTGATTTCCTTTATATACGAACTTTTATCAGTGATATTTTGTTATAAGATAAACTTAATCTTATTATTTACCTTATTTATTATATTAATTAACTGTTTGTCCCTTGCCATTTATTACTAATTATTTACCTTATTTATTATATTAATTAACTGACTCACAAATTAACTGCCTTTATCCCCCTTAATAACAGCGACAATTGCTCCTATAATTACAACAATTAAAATAATATTTATCCAAATCTGGCTAGAACCTCCTCCTAAAAAGAAATTAAGAACATAATTCCAATAACCAGCAATATAAATTAAATAACTTAACAAACCAACTGCTAAAATTGCTCCAAATGCAACTTTCCACCATTTACCCAAAACATCTGTTTCTTTCTTGCCAACAATAAATCCATATAATAACATAAATACCAATAATATAACAACTGAAACTGCTAGAAATGGCATTAACAAAACAATAATACTTCTTGGATATGGAAAAGCTATTAATAACAAACCAACAACTAGTCCAACCATTGCATTTATCTGTTTAACATCATCTCCTAATAACTTAATTCTCTGAAGAACTGCAAAAACAAGAGTAAAAACTAGCACAAACGGCAATACATAATCTACAAAATATGGATGTATTAAAAGTGGCTCTGGCATTTTTTATCCAGTTGTTTATTTAGCATCATTAACTCCTTTATTTTCTCCTAAAATAATTGTTTATTCAAGAGACTTTTGATTTCAGATTATCATTAATTTCAAACACCTTTTTATTTTATATTTTAATATAATTTTTTTATTTTATATTTCAATATAATGTGACATACTCCCTTCAATGAATTGATGGGCTTCTACGGAAAAAAATATGGTCATACATTTTCCCGATAGTTTCCTAATTCAACGATACTTGCCTCTGTTTCCAAAGGTCTTACTGCATCTCCAAAGGCGTTAATTTCCTCTTGTCCAGAGGTATTAATATTTATTGCAGAGTTCAAATCTCTATTTATCTTTAAACCACAACTTCCACATTTATAAATTCTTTTGTTTAGTGGCATCTTCTGTTTGTTGCCACAAGAACTACAAATTTGACTTGTGTATCTAGGACTAACTTGTTCTACTTTCCCACCAGTATTTTCAACTTTGTAGGAAAGCATCTGAACAAATTTGCTCCAAGACGCATCTGCAATAGACTTAGCTAAATATCTATTTTTCATCATTTCACTGATATTTAACTTTTCAATAGCAATTATTTTGAACCTCCTTACAATTTTTGCTGTCTGATTATGTAAAAAGTCATTTCTTTGGTTGAATATTTTTTCATGCTGTCTTGCTACTTTTAATCTAGCTTTTCTTCTGTTCTTACTTCCTTTTTTCTTCTTGCTCAATCTTCTCTGAAGTCTAGCAAGTTTCCTTTCAGACTTAATAAAGAACTTGGGATTTTTAATCCTCTCTCCGTTAGAAAGAGTAGCAAAGTTTTCAATTCCAACATCTATTCCAATTCTTTTTTCTTTAGATTTTATTTTATCTATGACAATACCTTCACAAGAGAATACAGCATACCATTTATCAGCACATCTTTTAATCGTCAAAGTTTTAATCTTGCCCTTTATTTTTCTATGTAAAATAATTGGAATATTACCTATTTTAGAGAGATAAATTTTCTTGTGATTTAATTTGAATCCTGATTGAGGGAATGTTATTGATTTATAGCGATTCAAAGATTTAAATCTGGGAAATCCAACCTTGCCATTCTTTTCTTTAACTCTTCTAAAGAAATGTTTGAAGGCGTCATTAATTCTTTTAGATATATTCTGTTTAATTTGAGAATAGATGGGAACATCTAATTCTTTGGTGAAATTATTTAGGTCAAATTGAGAGAGATTTATTTTATCTTTTTTGTAAGTATTAATCTTTGCTTCAAGAAGCTTATTATACACAAAACAACAATTAGAAATAGATACATTCATTCTAACCTCCTGCTTTTGAGAAGGATAGATTCTATATCTAAAATTTCTTTGTATGACCATATTGTTTTATTGTTTTTCATATTTATATACTTTTCTTTGGGTTCTCATCCAACCATTGAAATGATGGTTTTCCAGTCCATATTTTATAAATATTGCTAATTTGCGCAATATTTATTGTTAAACAATTATCTTTATTAAGAAAGATAGTCTAAGAAATAATTACAAACATAATCAAAAAATTAAGCCCTAGCCATAACTTGCTCTTGAGATAAATCAACAGTCTCTTCAACTGTTTCTGATTCCTCTTCTAAAGGAAGATTAGCCTTGCTTATAATAACAACATCTCCAATAGCTCTAACAAACTGATGTGGAATTATTACTCCTCTAGCTCCTCCTAAAAAACTTCCTATAGAACTAATTACTCTAATTCTCCAACCATCAATTTTATTTTCAACAAGATTTGCCTCTTCAACCTCGCCAAAATAATCTCCGCCATCAGTATAAACTCTTTTCCCAATAACTTCTGTAACCTTTTTCAACTTAAGCATAATTATTACCAATAAGACTTATTTAAATACTTTTCTATCTTTGAAACTATTTAAATAATTAATATCTTTTGTAAAAAGCTAAATAATATTTTCATAAATTTATACTAATTAACCCAAACTAACTGGATTTTTATTGATTATTAGTAATCTAATAACAAATTTTACAATAATTTTTAACATATTTGACTGCCTATTAAC
>Ga0213870_1000869_pt1 | contig 14013 bp, 12 predicted proteins | sample WICALVC2017_Meta_FD_160119 | JGI IMG/M metagenome (GOLD analysis project Ga0213870, IMG submission 160119) | Freshwater microbial communities from subterranean cave lake in Wind Cave National Park, South Dakota, United States - WICALVC2017 | ecosystem: Environmental > Aquatic > Deep subsurface >... | reverse complement strand
GGTCTTTTACTTTCATCTCTTTGTCCTGCCGATCCAAACACATGAATTAGACGACCTTTTATACTCGGTTTTATTGCGCTTAAAATTTGTTCAAAAGCATTGGGTGTATGGGCAAAATCAACCATAATAGTAAAAGAATTCTTATAAACTATTTCTTCTCTTCCGATTGGAGGGTTAAATGATTCTATTCCTTTTTTAATATCTTGATCGCTTATTCCGATGACCTTACACGCACCAACCGCTGCCAAAACATTATACCTATTAAACTCTCCAATTAAATTTGATTTAAAAGGAAAAACTTTAGGATTTACATTAGAATCTTTATTCATTCCATATGTTATAAACTTTTTATTTTTTACTTGTACTTTTGACTCTTGTCCCCGATCCAATCGGGGATTGACTTTTGACTTGACTAATTCATATGATTCGTCATCCCTATTCACCATTGCCACCCTTGCCATTTTTAACAATCTCGTTTTTGTAGCAACATAGCTTTCATACGTCTTATGATAATCCAAATGCTCGTGTGTAACATTTGTCAAAACCCCCACATCAAACTCTACTCCCCAAACCCTATGCTGATCTAAAGCGTGAGAAGTAACTTCTAATACAAGATAGCGAGTTGCGGTAGGCGAAGGGCGAGCCTCTCCGCGAACAGAAAATCGCAGGCGCGGGGAGCCTGCATCCCGCTTAGCGGGATCGTAGGCGACCTCAGCGCCGTCATTTTTAGAAACACCAAGAGCATTACTTAAGAACCTCTGCAAAGCCCATGGAGAAGGAGTTGTAACATGGAAACCTACATCATAATTCTTTCCACAAATAACCGCCCCAACAGATGAAATCATCGAAGCATTATAGCCCGCTTCGCGAAGAACATGATAAATAAGGCTAACAGTCGTTGTCTTTCCATCCGTCCCAGTCACTCCGATTACCGTAAGATGTCTTGACGGAAACCTAAACCAAAGATTAGCAAGAACAGCATTCAGTAGGTGATAAATATTCTTTACTTTCTGCCACACGTGCTATATTATACCCTTTTCTCGCCCCCTTCTCCACTTTTATATCACATAAGAACGCGTTCAAAAAAACATCACAATTTTTTGCATATGCGGTGTTTTGATTAACATATTCTTAACATATTTAAACTATAAGACGTTGACATTTACCCTACCTTTTAGTAGACTAACGTTGCAGTCTGGAAACAGACTGTTATCAACCGCCCGTTGCAAAAGACGGGCTTTTTTATGGCTTTCTTTCAATAAGTTTTTTTATCTTTATCAAATCTATATAGACATGAGCTCTTTTTATTAATTCTCTAGAAACATGATATTTCATTGATACCACAACAACTCTTTTTCTTTCCTTTTTTAGTTCTTTAAGGAGATAATCAAAATCGCTGTCACCGGAAAAAAGCATCATTGTAGCAAAAGAGTCTCTGCGCTTCATCGCCTCAACTGCAATTTCTACATCAAAATTGGCTTTTCTCGTATGTTTTGTATTGTTTTTATTCTTGATAAGTTTTAGCGGTTTGGTTACAAGCTTATATCCAATCTTTTTGAGAACCGTAAGAAAAGCATCATGAGATTTATTCCCAAAGCGAACAGTAAAAAATCCAATGTATTCTAGTTTCCCAACTTCTTTTAACCACTTATAAAGTTTTTTATAGTCTACTTTCCAACCTCTATCTTTAGCTGAAAGCTCAAGGTTAGCAGCATCAATAAAAACAGCGATCTTCTCTTTAACTAAACTTTTTAACCTTCTATCCACTCACCTAATCCTAGCACAAAAATTTCAGAATAGAAAACGTACATACTAAAGCACAGCAATTCTTCTTTTGTCGAATAAAACACGAAAATAGAGGGGTTGAGTGAAAGTTCGTATTTTTTTCGTCATATGCAGAATTGCTGAGCAGTATTGATCACGCTTGACAACTACCTTCCTATGTGCATAAATATAAATAGTGAAGAAGAAAAAGGTCAAAAGATCACATCGGTCATTAAAACACAAAAGAAATTACAACTATTCATTGTCTTATTCATCTTTTATTGGTATTATTACAGTAATAGTTATTTTTCTTTTTGTTGTTAATGCAATCTTTTCCTCACTGAAACAAGATAATAATACTTTAGGAACAACCACTTATTTGGCAAAGGGAGACGACTCTGATTCCTCTAGCTCTGGTTCTTCTGCTTCGGGAAGTTCTGGATCTTCTGATTCCAATGATGATAATTCAGGCTCTTCAAACAGTGGTTCTGGCTCGTCTGGATCATCGGATTCTAACCCATCTGGATCAAACGATTCAGCAACAAAAATAGAAACTAGAGATCCTACAACAGGTATTCGCACTCAAACAGAAACAAAACAAGATGAATCCCGAACAGAAGTAAGACTGTCTGAAGAAGAGCGTATTAGAACTCGAACAAAAGACGGCAGAACCAGAATTGATATTACAGCAGGCGGAGTAAAGACACGGCTTGAATATCGCGACGATAGAATAATCATTAAAGCAGAACAAGAAGATGGAGAAGAAGTGGAACTCGAAGACGATACAATATTTAAGATCGAGGAGCGACTAGGTACAAGCGGTATTAGGGTTGCAACAGCAGGAGCAGAAAAATTTGTTATCCAAAGAGGCAATGCGGGTGCTGTAACAAACTTTCCTTTGTCTATTGATCTTGCAACAAATTCTCTAATAGTAAATACACCTGCTGGAGAGAAGAATGTTGCTGTTCTTCCAGATCAAGCAGTGCAAAATCTTATTGCTACAAATGTTGTTAGTCGTATTGGTGGACAAAAAGTTGTCGATGCTGCTCTTAATCAAAACCTTGCTTCCATAAATCAATTAGTAATATTGGGGTTACAAAATGGTGTACCAGTATATGAAATAAATGGAATTTCTGATCAAAGACTGCTTGGATTTATTCCAGTAACTATTGAAAAGTCACTAGCAGTTTCTGCTGAAACAGGACAAGTGGTCTCCACCCGAAAATCATTCCTCAACCAACTCCTCGACCTTTCCTCCTTCTAGCTCAAATCACTAACCTTAAGTTTTTTGGCTAATTCCTCATGGGAAATGCCCTTGCCTTTTTTAAAAGCCTGAAGTTCATTATATAAAGTGTCAATAGAACCTGGTTGAATTATATCCTCTTTGCCAATAAATCTTTTCTTTAAAATTTGAGCCAGTGGATAAGTTTGCATAAGATAATTCTTATATTCCTTAGGATTTGTTAATAAGATGGGTACATCTTAAAATTGCGTTGCTTCTGAAATTTGCGATAGAAATTAAAACTTACTATCTGTTCTTCTTATGTTGCTGAAACCATGGGTTGAAACGTATAAAACTTGCAATTCCCAAAAAAACTCACCCAAAAACCAATGCTACTCCAAACTTGACGCTATAGGGCTATTTAATATATAATTATCATTAGTATGATCGAGAGAGGACTAAGACCAAAAACAAAAGAGCAACTTAATATACAAGTTAATAATGTATCGGAAACGTTAGGTACTCCTATTGCCCCCCCCATATCAGCTAACGGAGAAATATTTAATTTAGTGCCTAGCAATCTTAAAGAAAAATTTCCTGTTAGATACGAAATATATGTTGACACTTTACGCAGACGAAAAAGAAGCGAAGAATCTAATCTTCTATACAAAAGAAGGCTGTATGCTCTCAACGCTCTAGATAGATACATCAATACTTACTATTCTCAAAACCAAGACGAGAGGACACTTTTCGATCCTCAAATGAATGCTTTCGAAGCTCTAAGAATGGCTATTGAAGAGCGGGATACAGAAGGTTATATTCGACTACCGACTGGTTCTGGAAAAACTGTAGTATTTACCGAGTTTGTCGAAGCGACCGATCTTAAAACTCTAATAGTTGTGCCAACACGAATCCTGGTAGATCAGACAGAAACGCGGTTTAAAGAATTTGCGCCGGGTGTTGAGACTGGAAAAGTATATATGCAATCCAAAGAATACGAAAAACCAGTAACAATTACAACTTATGCTTCGTTTTTGAAAGATGTTGAGGCAGGAAAAATAAAACCTGAAGATTATGAGCTGCTTATTTTGGATGAGGCGCATGAATCGTTAAGTCAAAGAAGAATGGACGCAGTACGCAGATTTACAAATGCAATAAAACTTGGTTTTACTGCAACTCCCAGATACACAAAAGAGAAACATTTAGGTAACCTTCTAAACACCGAGATTCATAACATGCCTATTAGAGAAGCAGTAGAGCTTGGAATACTTTCTCCTTTATCCGTATATCTTGCAAAAACAGACGTTGATTTAAGTGAAGTTAAAATAACAAGCACAGGGGAATATAAAGATGAAGATCTGGAACGAGCAATAAATATAGCAGCCCGCAATACTGACGCAGTCGATCTCTATAAAGCTATGTTTCTAGGTCAGAAGGCATTGGCATATTGTGTTACTGTAAATCATGCAGTAGATTTAGCTGCACGTTTTGAACAAGGTGGTATAAAAGCAGCAGTTGTTAGTAGCTACCAATCAGCAGCAGAACAGAAGAATGCATTAGAAAAATATAAAACAGGAGAAATAGACGTATTATGTAATGCTGATCTCCTTATACAAGGCTTCGATGAGCCTAGCGTTAACGTATGTCTTAACCTCCGACCAACCGCATCTCCTGTTGTTGCAGAGCAAAGAGCAGGACGCGTATTAAGACCAAATCCCTCAAATCCATTTAAACACGCTTATATTGTTGACTTCATAGATCAATCCGGAGATCCAAATCGCTTCCCAATTTCATTTGCTCAAATATTGGAATCTGCTCACGTATTTAGGAAAGATAATCCTCCAGACTATCCTCGACAAGACACTGGTACTGGAACCATACTTTATCCTCAAATAGAAATTTCTGGATTAAAAGTTATTACAGAGGCGGAAGAGGTAATGAGAGTTATTAGAGAAATGGTTGATCAACAATATCAAATTCCTCAAGAAGGTTGGTTTAGTATACCGGCAGTAGCTTCTAGATTTCGAATTCATGGATCAACTATCAAAAGAATAATCTCTAACTATAGAGAGACAAATCCTGAACATTTTAGAATGTTTCGACCTGTTCACGGTAGTGTACCAAAAGAGCATATATCCTCTGAGCTTGTAGAAATTATACAAGAAATGAGAGGCAATTTACGAGCACCTATTGAGGGATGGATGCACATGCCAGCGATTATAGATGAATTGGGAGTTAGTCGTGAACTTATAGAAAGATTAATAAAAAAATATAGAGATGAAAATTCTTCCTATTTCCGAGTATTTAGGATGGAAGATGGCCGACTCTCCGAACATTATTCACCAGAACTATTAGATATCCTTAAAACAAAAGTTTGGAGAGAATATTCAAGCATAGGTCCTCCTCAAGAAGGTTGGCTAACCTATTCTAAGGCTGGAAGATTATTGAGAACACATAACAATAAAAATGTTGAAAAACTAGCACAACCTCACAAAGAGACAAATCCCGAGTTTTTTGCAAATTTTAGGATTAATAAAGGAAAAGGAGCAGTAAGAGAACACATTTCTCCACAGCTAGTGGAAATATTAGCACAACAAGTAAATAATATTCCTCACGTAGAAGAAGGATGGGATACCAAAGAAGGATTGATAAAAATATTAGGTATGGGAGATAATAGCGTCAATGTACGACTCTCAGAATATAGAGAAAATCATCCTGAATATTTTCAATTATTTAAGTCGCCTAATGGACGTATCTTAGAATATATCTCACCTGAGCTAAGATCGATATTGCAATCTCAAAGAGAAGGTTTTACTTCACCAGAAGAAGGGTGGCTAAGTTACGCTATACTTGCCCAAGATTTAGGAGTAACAACTGTTACAACAAGAAAAATTACAGAAAAATATAAAAAAAGTTATCCAGAATACTTTAAACTTTTCTTAACAACTAGAGGGCACTTGAGAGAATACGTCTCTCCTGAACTTGCAGCTTTTCTGAAAGAGGAAAGAAAAAAAATTGACAGACCTAAAGAAGGATGGAAAACAGTATATGCGTTAGGAAACGAATTGGGAGTTTCAGCAGGAGGGATATATAATTTTGTAAGTAAATTTAGAAAGTCAAATCCAGAGTATTTCACGTTGCATAGAGATACAAAGAATCGTGTGAGCGAACACTTATCTCCAAAATTGATTGATTTACTAAAAAATGAATATATAAAGACACATATTAATCCACCGGAAGGATGGTTCACATGGAACGACGCAGCTACAGTTATTGGTGCTTCAAGAAAAACATTGGAAAAAATTGCCCAAAGATATCATTCAAGTCGCCCTAAACTTTTAAAGCAATACCAGAGAGGTAGGAAAATAGCTTGGTTTGTTTCGCCAGAACTTATTGAATTGATTAAACAAGACATTACTCAAGCACCCGAAGGATGGCTAAATCGTAGCGCAGTAGATAGGCAAATGGGACAATCTTATAGTTCATACAGTGATGTAAGCGATTTTATAGAACAGTTCAGAGAAAGCAACCCAGAATGGTTCAGATATTTTAGAGGAAGAGGAAAACGCCCTGTTGTTAGCGAACATCATGCTCCTGAATTAGTTGAAAAAATAAGAGAGCATTTCAAGGAAAATAACAATGTGTGACTTATAGAACTTCCGTAGAAGACTAACCGAATATGAAAGAACGAAATCTGCAACGAAAAGAAGCGCCATTGTCAAAAATAAAGTTATTTTTTAGTGTTTGGAAACAGGTTCTAACAATGTCACCTGAAGAGTTTAGGCGCATTCAAATGGTGGAACATGAAGCAAATGGGTTTAGAAAAAAAATGCGTACTGCTTTTAAAGCAAGAATAAAACATGCCAAATCTTACGATGAAAAGTTGTCTATTGTAGCCGAAACTCGCTCGGCATTTCTTAATGAATGGGCGGAAAGAGCCAGAAATCTACCAAAAGAAGATCAAGAACGTATGGCTTCCATATTCCAAAAATTAGCAGAAGATGCACAATCTAAATTTAAAAAATCTGGTAAAGAGAAAGACAGAACTTATAGTCAAATGTATTTGCGTTCTGCAGAAGTAATCAAAAGGATCATTCAGGAGCAAAACCCTAACTAATCTTCACAATAAGATTATCAATACAACCATTTCACACCGCACTTTTCACATCGGAACTATCCTATATGCTCACTCAGCGTAGCACCGTACTAGGAGAGGATGTCGCGACTGATGGAGAAAAATATTGGCGCTGCGGTTTCGGAACTTGTTCGATTTTCTTCTTTGACAGAAATATATTGTTTTGTTATTGTAATAAGTGAATGACAAAGTCTTTTCTTACACTAAATCAATTTCAAATCGAGGAATTTTCTAAATATTGGTTTGACTTATCGAAAATTACATTTGCTTCTCTTGTCATCAAATTCTTCGAACCAGAGAAACTAAGATTTACTACAGGCTCATGGATAACTGTGTCAATAGGATTGACAGTAACTTTTTTACTTGCTATGATTGGTTTACTTCTCTCACGAGAGGTCAAAAAGAACCTATGAATTTCACTGTTATTGATCAAGGATTGCTACTTTTCTATATAGCCGCTGGGGTGTTAGGTATTCTTGGTGTACTTATCTACATTGCCTCCAAGAAGTAATCCAATGTTTTTCTTCTAGCCTTCAAAAGCTTTCAAAGTCGTTACTCACTCGGCGGAATTTCGTAGTAGGATAGAATGTCGCGACTGATGGAGAAAAATATGGGTGCTGCGGTTTCGGCGCCAAAAATAGCAACTGTTGGTTTGTTTAGAATAACCAGCATGGCAAATTTTGGATTATCGGCCGGCGCAAAACCAATGAAAGAAGCAATTGTGCTTGACGGATCGTAATGCCCTTTAACTGGAATAGACGCTGTACCTGTTTTGCCAGCAATCCTATAACCCTTTAGCCTTGCCCATTGAGCCTCTCCTTTATTTACTGCTGTAACCAAAATTTCCGTCATAACTTTGGCAGTCGCCTCTGAAATAGGAGTTCCCAAAGCCTTGGGTTCTATTCTCGAAACTTCGCCTGTTGGCGATTCCACTGCTGCTACAATTTGCGGCTGCATCATTTTGCCACTATTGGCAATGGCAGAAAACGCAGTCAAAAGCCCTATTGGCGTTACAGATATTCCCTGACCAAAACCAGATGTTGCTAAGTCCACAGGATACCAAGCTTCTCTTGCTTTAAGGCTTGGCGCAATTTCTCCTTGGGAATCAATATAAGTCAGATTTCCTATTCCAAATTTAGTAAGAGACGAGATCATCCTGTCCACTCCTAACTTTTGCGCAACATACACCATACCAATATTGTCGGAATGCACAATAATATCTACCATGTTGGAGCCCTTACGGTATTCGTCGTTCCATGTGCGAATCTCGTATTCTCCGATCGTTAGAGGTCCATCGCAAATTGGACATTTTGTATCAGGATCTACAACGCCTTCCTCAAATGCTACTGCCATCACAATTGGTTTAAGCGTTGAACCTGGCTCGTAGCCACTTGATACGAAGGGATTCACAAATATGTCCTCTGAAAGCAAGGAGTATTCCCCCGGATTAAATGCGGGATAGGAAGCCATAGCTATAATTCGTCCTGTTTCAGGATTCATAACTCCTATCATGCCAGAATCAGCTCCATACATTTCTACTCCTTCCTTTAATTTTTTTTCTACCATAAACTGTATTGGTCGTTCAATTCCTAAGATTAAACTGCTTCCATCTACATAAGTTTTATTCTCACTATTCTTGGACAAAATTGGCCGACCCAGCGCGTCTTGAATCTTAACAATATAACCTTCTTTGCCCCCAAGCAACCTATCGTAATACCCCTCCAACCCAAAATAACCCTTATCCTTTCCCTCATCGTTTTTGCCAACAATTCCTAAAAGGTGAGCCGCCATAGATGCTTCGGCATAAAGCCTGGTGTATTTTTCTTCAAAACCAATTCCCGCAATTTCCAATGATTCTATGGCTTTTTTTGTCTTGAAATCAGCATCATGTTTTAGAGGAACCCAAAATCGGGGAAGTTCAAGTTGTGCGCTTATAGAAGCTACGTCTATGTCTAAAACCTTCGAGATTATCTTTGATACTTCTTTTTTGTCTTTAATTTGTCGGGGATTTGCGAAAACCAGATAGGATACTTTGTTTGCTGCAATTGGAAAACCATCCAGAGTTCTCATTTCACCACGTTTGGGAGTAATCTGTAGGACTTTCCCGTATTGGGACTGGGCAAGAATATAAAGATCCGAGGCTCTAACCACCTGCCAGTAAAAAAGCCTACCTAAAATAGCAACAAACATCAAAAGGAGGAGAGAGAAAACAAAGCGATATCTCCAATTCATTTAATTTCCGACAAAATCCTTGTCAAAACAGTGCGTGTTGGGCTTATAATTAATTGATGCTTACTTTTTACAAATCCCAATTCCGATGCTCTTGAGGCTACGTTTTCCAATGACTCTTGGCGATAAAGTTTTTCTTTAAGAAGCAAATTTTCTGTTTTGTAAAACTCGATTTCACTACTAATTTTACTAACCTCCACCCCAGATGTTGATAAAACATTAGACAAAACAGTTTGTGCCACTGCCAAGAATATTATAGCAATTACAGGCAACGAGATAATTAATATTGATTTTTTCATAACTTTTTAATTTTTTTCAAAAACTCTCAATTTTGCACTTCTTGACCTTTTATTTCTTTCTAACTCATCTCTTCCTGGTGTTATTGGCTTTTCTGTTATAATTTTGCCTAAACTCCTCTTTTCAAAATCTATAAAGTTATTCTTAACAATTCTGTCTTCAAGGGAATGAAACGAAATAACCAATAATCTTGCCCTTTCTTCCAAAAGTTCTACTGCTTTTGGCAAGCTATCTCTTAACGCATTCAATTCATCATTTACAGCAATTCTTAGTGCCTGAAACACTTTCCTGTTTGCCATTGCCCGACCATAGTCAGACGTTACTTTACCCCCTTCTAGAATTGATGCTAAATCTTTTGTCGTTTTTATTGGTCTTAATTTACGGGCGCTGAAAATAGCCCGAGAAACCTCTCGAGCACTACTTTCCTCACCCAGTTTAATAAGTAGCTCATAGAGCTCTCCTTTCGTTAAAATTTTTATTAAATCAAGAGCCTTAACTTCCAGCTCTTGATCCATTCGCATGTCTAAAGGTCCGATCTTTTGAAAACTAAATCCTCTTTCGGGAGTCTCCAACTGATGGCTCGATACACCAAGATCAAAAAGTATCCCCGAAACCCTGCTAAAACCCTGCTCACTTGCTATCTTGTCAATGTCCCTAAAATTCCCCCGAACCAAAGTTAGTCGTTCCCAACTTTTGACTTCTTCTTTAATGTACTCAACAGCATCTTGATCAACATCTATACCTAACACTATTCCACCACGCTTCAAAATCTCAAAAGTGTGTCCTCCCCCACCGATCGTTGCGTCTATGTACCTTTTTCCCCTCTCAATCTTTAAATGCTCAACAACTTCTTTTAAAAGAACCGCTGTGTGAAAACCATTCATTGCTCTACCATTTCGTTATATTTGTTTCGATCTTATTTCTTTGGCATCTTTCTCGTTGCCAATTAGTCTCTTGGAAATTCTATCTATATTTTTTTCAAGGTTCTCTCTATAGGCTTTCCAAGTACCCTTATCCCACATCTCAACATAACGAGATAGGCCTAGGAATACCGCCTCGTTTTTAATCTTTGCAAAGTCTCTAAGGTAGCCAGGTATAACAAACCTTCCCTTATCGTCAAGCTCCACTGTGCTTGCTCCTCCAAGTAGGAATCTTTGTGTTTCGCGTGCTTCCTGCTGAATAAAAGGTTTTCCTTCTGTTCCTTCAAGAAGAGCCCTCCAACCCTCTTCCGAGACGATAATAAGCGAGTTTTCATAACCTAAAGTTATAATTATCTTGTCTCCCAATGTACTCCTTAGCTTTTTAGGTAAGGCTGTTCTGCCTTTTACATCAACTTTGCTCTCGTGTTGTCCTAGTAACATCTTTTATCCCACTATTTCCCATTTTATCCCACTTATTACCATTTTGATCAGTTTACACAACAATGTCAATACACAAAAAGACCACTTTAGTGTCTGTGGAAATCCATAAACTCAACATGTAGAAACTAACTTTATGTCATTCCGAGCGAAACCCCGCTTAAAGCGGGGTGAAGCCGAGGTTGAAAGAGATTCCTCCACTTCGCCCAGATGAGCTGGGCTTCGGTCGGGATGACAGGTGGAAATTTCGAGTTTAGAGGTTAGTCGAGAGTTTTCTCCACTGAATAAACCACATTATCTGATTTTACCAATTTAAGCAAAAGCATTATATTCGTAACATCTTCATCGTAATGGCAAACATCGGAACAAGTGCCTAGAACAATTTCCTGCTTCATGGGTTTACCGGAAGATTTGTTTTCAATATGACCAATCACTCCTCGCGGAATGTCTCCTTTGGCAAGATAGGAAAGTTCGTAATCCAAAGATAATATATCGTCTGTGTTGCTAATTTCCATAATAACTTTTGTGTTATTTACATTCTTTGTTAAAACAAGACCAATATCTTGTGGGGAAAGAATATTTACTGTTTCTTCTATTGGTGTCTCTTCCTCCACGGCTACTTGTTCTGGAGCATCCTTATTGGACGATAATACAAAAAAGCCTATGCCTAACAATACTATTAAGACAAAAACTACAATACCAATAATTACTTTCTTATTTTTCATTCTTAAGTTTATTGTAACAAGTTTAAAAAGATTGTCAATAATAATTCTGACCATTCTTGTCCTTGATTATTTCTAGTGGGTGAGGTTGACCCATACACGACATGCAACCTATGTCTTTTTTCCCATACGCCCATTCATATAAACTTTCTACACCCTTAACACTCATATAGTATACAGAGTCTGCACCAATTCTTTTAGCAATTTGTTGTTCATCTAGCATCTCATACCTTCCATCTTCTCCCTTAACTACGGCTACCAACTGATCCGCTCTTATGTAATATCCCATATCACATCCGTTTACGAACTTAGGAAGAGCAAATAACGCATGAACTTCCGCTGCTCCAGCTTCTCTAAGAAGAGCTACATACCCTTTTGTCTTTTTAATAGAATTTTTACCTCCATCATTCAATGGATCGCCGCCAGCAGTTTTCCCTCTAATATTTGAGTCATCTACAGTAACTACCTTTTTCCCCTTTACTTTCTCTGGTTCTGCAATCATATACTTAGATCCTATAACCTCATTAATGTCATCGCTGTTCTTCCCAATAAAGCTCCTTCCCTCGTCAGCATCGATATCATCACGTCTTTCTATTATTTCTGTTGCAATCTTACCTTGTTCTTCCACGTATCCCTCTGCTATATCCAAGCCTGTCTCTGGAATTCCGACATAAAGATCTGCTTCAATTGGATGCTCACGAGCTAACCTTCTTCCCGCTTCTTTTCTGAACTCCTTAAATCGTATTCCCTCGGTCATCATGGAGTTACGTCTTGCACCATACATATCGTGAAGCGAGCAAGGGAAAAACCCAGGAGAGGGAAAAATTTGTTTCCTTTTGATGCCTTCTCGTGTAATATTTACAAGCTCCCCTGGTTTAACTTCGCTCCATTCAATATTGTTAAAACCCTCGATTTCATCTACTCTGGTTTCTGATGATAAGATAATTTTTTTATCGTCTTCCCCTACCCACAATGGCCAGTGCCCCGAAGGCCCACGAAGTCCAAATACTTCTCTCTTATCGGTTAGAATTGTCAACGAGTAGGCAAGATGAACACCCTTGAGCCCATTTTCAATACGTTCTTCCCAATTATCACCTTCTGCAGTAATAATTGCATTCAAAATGTCAGATGTGTCTACATTTGCTCCATTTGGCACATCTGAAGGAAATCTTTTTTGTAATTTTACCCTCTCACTGTCAGGTAGATTCCCATTATATGCGATAGCGACTTTTCTACCCTTATATTCACCAACCATTGGTTGAGAACATGAAGGATCATCCTTATCGTATGTGTCATCTGTTCCGTATCTATTATGACCTATGCCTCGATCGCTTAACAGGTTGTTTTCTAAAAAATCAAACTTTTTAGGAGGAAATACTTCTTTAACCTTACCAGTTCCCTTATATACTGTAATCTGCCCTGTTGATTCATCGAAAACAGCCGCTCCCGCTGCATCACGACCCCTATTGATCAATTTTTGCTGCATTTCCGGAAGAAGATGAGTAACCGTCTCGCCTTGTTTGCTTATAATCCCTGTGATTCCACATTTTTCTTGGGGGGAACGTTCCAAGTTTGACATCTTTTTGTATAAAGATTTTTAGCCTAGTCTATTGGAAAAATAAGATGTAAGATCATCAATACTTATTCTTTCCTGCTTAGTCGTATCTCTATCTCTAACTGTTACAGTTTTATCTTCCAAACTTTGAAAATCAACGGTTATACAAAATGGTGTGCCTATTTCGTCTTGGGAATAGTAGCGCTTGCCGATATTTCCGCGATCATCAAATGCAATCATGCCAATATTTTGCTTCTTAAGATTATCATAAATATCTTTTGCCATTTTGACAAGAGGCAATTTATTAGCTAAGAGCGGAAAGACAGCAACCTTGATAGGAGCAAGCTTTGGATGAAGCTTTAGAACAACTCTCTTTTCATCTTCATAATAAGAATCAATCAAAAATGCAAGCATTGCGCGTCCAACCCCAACCGATGGTTCAATTACATAAGGGGTAAATCTTTCGTTTGCTTCCTCACCTTGATAAGATAAATCTTTTCTAGAAAACTTAGAATGTTGAGACAAATCATAATCACTTCTGTTGACAATCCCCTCCAATTCTCCAAATCCCATAAAAGGCCAATTGTACCAAACCTCTGTGGCATTTCTTGCATAATGTGCAATATCTTTTTTTGGAATGTCTGCAAGTTTTATGTTGTTTCTCTTAATGCCTAGTTTTATATACCAATTAAGCCTTTCTTTCTTCCAATACTCATGCCACTTTTCATCTG
>Ga0213870_1000868_pt1 | contig 14038 bp, 12 predicted proteins | sample WICALVC2017_Meta_FD_160119 | JGI IMG/M metagenome (GOLD analysis project Ga0213870, IMG submission 160119) | Freshwater microbial communities from subterranean cave lake in Wind Cave National Park, South Dakota, United States - WICALVC2017 | ecosystem: Environmental > Aquatic > Deep subsurface >... | reverse complement strand
AGCGATGCTTTAGCATCGGTGAGCTCCGAATACGCAGAATCTTTCCAAAATTCACTCGCCCCGAAGGGAAGCGAAAAAATGGCTAATTTCTTCGTTTTTGCTCCTCAATGTAGTCTATGGCTACAATTTCGTCGCAAGAAACATTGAAATTATCTCATTTTTTCGCTTCTCAAGCTGATTCTGTTCGAATCCCACACTCCTACTCTGTTTCAACGGCTCAAATAGCTATTTGAGTCGTTGAAATCCTCAAAAATGATTGTTTTTTGGACGAAAAATGGCATTTCGTAATTCAAGGTTTTTGCGCGGCAAAAACATATTACCTTGGTAAAATTACGAAAGGCGCTCCGACGTTCCGTCAGAGCGCCCCGTCGCGGGGTCCTCTTTGGGGACAGCGGGGATTTCTATTTTTTAATGATTAATCTTCCAAAGTAGTTCTAGTATACTCCGAATTACGAAATACCCCAAATAGCGCAAAAGTGATATAATAAAGACATTGCGTAATACGTGAATTGTATTTTGAAGCGCAACATCTCATAAAACCCGTTGCGTAATAAGGCGATTGACGAAATTTACAGATTTTGAAGCGAAAACTTGGAAAATTGAGGAGGTTTGCCTTGCGGCAAGCCGACGAAATTTTACAAGTTTGTATGTGTCTTAATTTCTGTTTATTAATCTTCGATAATCATTGGAATTAAGACAAATATGTAAATTGCAGTTGAAGTCTTATATCCAAAGGAGTGAGGCAAAAGAAAAAACACATTTTTTCTTTTGCCGAACGAGTGCAGGATATATGCTTTGCATATTACGCAACGGGTTTATAATATGGGGTATAATGACCGCAAAATACAATCACCTCGCGAAGAACGTAAATTATTTATAATAATATGAACCAAGATAAAAAATATGAACTTCTCAAACAGATAAAAGAAGACGTGGTAAATTTAAAAGAATCTCCTCTATGTAGAGAAAGAATAAAAAACAGAGTCTTCCCTGTAATAGGGGAAGGCAGCCACGACGCTAAAATCATGTTTGTGGGGGAAGCCCCCGGAAGAAACGAGGCGGCAACGGGCAGACCTTTTTGCGGAGCGGCCGGCCAGATTTTGACCGAAATGATAGAATCAATTGGGTTAAAACGTCAAAACGTCTATATCACCAATATTATCAAAGACAGGCCGCCTGATAATAGAGATCCCTTGCCAGAAGAAATAGATTTATACGCGCCGTTTTTGGATAGACAAATTGAGGTTATTAAGCCAGAGGTTATTGCTACGCTCGGAAGATATTCAATGGCCTATGTAATGAAAAAATTCTGGATAGAAAACGAACTAAAAAACATAAGTCAGATTCATGGAAAAGTGTTTGACGCAGAATCTTCTTACGGAAAAATAAAAATTATTCCTCTTTACCATCCCGCTGTCGCCTTGTATCAAAACGGTTTAAAAGAACAGATGTTTAAAGATTTCCAAGTAATAGCCCCACTGATTAAAGATTTTTCTACTGCAATTTAATAATTTTGACTACAAATTTACTAAAACTCGTCGGCTTATCGCAAGGATAAACCTCCTTGTTTTATCAAATTTTCGCCTGAAAATTCTTAAATTTCGCGACGAAAACCTTTAATCAGTGGGACTAATGAAAAATTTCTTATAAGAATTACTTTTTGCCGAATTTAAATCCTTCGTAAGCGAGATAACCAGAAACAATTAAAGCAATCCAGCTTAACCAAAATGGAACATCCCAACCTCCAATAACCGCAGGCCATCCCAAAATTACCCTCAATAAATGTAACGAAGCGATAATTAAGAATATTGTGGCAACGGTAAGATAATAATTTTTTTCTTTTAACATATTGTTATATACTCTGAATTACGAAATGCGCTCCACTACGTCATTGCGAGCCGCCCGCAGGCGGGGAAGCAATCTTTGAGACGTCAGACGTTGAGACGTCAGACGTTGAGACGTCAGACGTTGGACGTCTGACGCGCGCAATGACGGGAAAAACGGCATTTCGTAATTCAAGGTAATTAATAATACTGTTATCGACCCTTATTTAATAAAGACATTGCGTAATAAGGGTCGTAGCGAAATGAAGTAATTTTTAGCGAAAAATCAGAAAAATGAGGAGGTTTATACAAAGTATAAGCCGACGAATTTTTATGATTTTACAGCAAAAATTATAAAATTGCAGTAGAGTCTTATATCCAAAGGAGTGAGGCAAAAGAAAAAACACATTTTTTCTTTTGCCGAACGAGTGCAGGATATATGCTTTGCATATTACGCAATGTCTTTAGTATATCATTTTTTACAAAAACAATGGAGAAATCCAAAACCCCGCGCCAGAGCAAGCGCGGTACGGGACAAGTAATAGTTTTAGGATTGGTATTGTTGGCAATTGCGGCCGGATTTTATTTTAAAGATACTATCTTCGATTTTTATAATAATTTAGGTAAAAATCTGCAAAAGTTTATCCCGATTTCATCGCAGATTCTCGATGAAGTTGGAAAAAAAACTGATTTAGGCAATGTGATCAATGAATTTAAAAAAGAAGTTTTAGCGCCGGCGCCGTTAAATATAGGCGGGAAGGAAAACCAAGTCGTTTTAACAAAGGCAAAAATAATGGCCCATACGAATATTCAAAGATACAACAACGGTTTATTGCTTCCCTTAATTGAAAATGAAAAATTATATTTAGCCGCCAAGGCGAAAGCCGATGATATGTTTAAAAATCAATATTTTGACCATGTTTCGCCGTCGGGCGTTAATCCGGGCGAGTTAGTGAAAAGTTTTGATTATGATTACATAATTACCGGCGAAAATTTGATACTCGGAAATTTTAGTAGCGAGGCAGAAGTTGTCCAAGCCTGGATGAATAGTCCGGGCCATAGGGCTAATATTTTGAATAATAGATTTGTTGATATCGGGGTAGCCGTTGTAAAAGGAACTTATCAGGGGCAAGTAACTTGGATTGGAGTTCAGGAATTTAGTTTGCCGCTTTCAACCTGCGCCCAGCCCGAAGTTGGATTAAAGAATCAAATTGATTCTAATAAAAACTATTTGGACCAGTTGTCTTTGCAAATTGACGCCAAAAGAGAAGAAATTAACGACACAAATCCAAGGTCGCCGCAATATAATGTTTTGGTGGATGAGCATAATAAGCTGGTCGCGGAATATAATTCACTGACCCAAGAAACTAAAAATCTTATTTCACAATATAACAACGACATTAATATTTTTAACCAATGCGTGGCGGGCAAATAATCAAGAAGAAAATTTGGCCAGAGTATTTTAAAGTTGTTTCTTCTGGAAAGAAAAAGTTTGAACTTCGTTTAAATGATTTTGAAATTAATGAAGGGGATGCGCTTATCCTTGAGGAATACGACCCTAATACCAAAAAATACACAGGCAGAAAGGTTGAGAAAAAGGTGACTTACGTGGAAAAATTTATGATTGATAAACTATTTTGGCCAGAATCAGAGATTAAGGACAAGGGAATACAAATCATTTCAATAGAATGATTATTAAAGAGTAATAATGAATTTTCCTTAGTACAATTCCATAGAATTGTACTAAGGTTACATGAGATGAAGTACAATAAATTAGTAAGAGACAAAATTCCAGAATATGTAAAGAAGAAAGGTGGTAGGGCGGTTTTTCATATTGCGAACAATAAAGAGTATTGGCAGAAATTAAAGGAAAAATTTCAAGAAGAAGTTAAGGAATTTTCAGATGACGAAAACGCCGAAGAATTAGCAGATATTTTAGAAGTCATTGACGCTATCTTCGATTTCAAAAATTTTAGTAAAGAAGAAATAGAAAAAATTAAAAACAAAAAAGCGGAAGAAAGGGGAAAGTTTAAAGATAGAATAATTTTAGATGAATCGTAGGTCTAATGAGTTAAAAATGACATTTCGTAAATTAAGGTGGATACAATAACAAAAATCTCAAAGAGTCAAAATTTTGCGTAGGTAATATAATTAACATGAGCAAGCAAAAAATAATTTTATTAAAAAATTATTTTTTGCCCAGACTTCTAATGGGATGAAGTTTGCTATTGTTTCAGATACGCATAACAATATAAAAAACTTTAATAAGGTAATTGACTGGCTTAATAAAGAGAGAATTACATTGATTTTGCATTGCGGAGATATTTGCAACCAAGAAACTATTGACGAGGCGGTAAAAAATTTTAAGGGTTCCGCCTCCGCCAAGGCTTCTACAGATAAGGAAATAAAATTTGTCAGAGGTAATGGAGATTATGAATTAAATAATGTTCCAGAAACTATAGAGATTGAATTGGGCGAAAAGAAGATATTTTTTAACCATTATCCGGATATTGCTAAGAGAGCTGCCGAATCAGGAAAATACGATTTAGTATTTTACGGTCATACTCATAAGCCGTGGGAGGAAAAAGTTGGTAATTGCAGGTTGGTAAATCCGGGCGAGGTGGCCGGCCAACGATTCAAGCCAACATTTGCAATTTACGATACCAAAACAGATAAGTTGGAACTAAAAATTCTAGAAAAACTTTAATTCAAAATTTAAATTGATTTAAAGCTTATTTTGGGATACAATAAGTGAAATCCTAAATCACAAATCACAAATAATATCTAAATCCAAAATGCGTTTGTAATTTGGCTAACCCCGTTCGAAATTCATATTAAATTTCGAACGGGGTGGACTTGTAATTTGTAATTTTAGACTATTATGCCAAATGATATAACTTTTCTTGCTAAAACCAATTTTCGTAAAAAAGACCAGATATTCGGAATTAGAAGAAATGATCGGCGCCAACATATGTATGTTGTTGGAAAAACCGGAGTAGGTAAAACAGCTTTTTTAAAGAACATGGCTTTGCAGGATATTCAAAAAGGAGAGGGACTGGCCATTATTGATCCTCACGGCGAATTTGTTGAGGATATTTTAGATAACATTCCTTCGCACAGGATAAATGATGTGGTTTATTTTAATCCGGCAGACATGGAGTATCCTGTTAGTTTTAATATTCTGGAAGTAGCCGACCCCCGATATAAACATTTAGTGGCCTCTGGTTTGATCGGCATTTTCACTAAAATTTGGGCAAACGTTTGGTCGGCTCGAATGGAATATATTCTTGCCAACTGTATTTTAGCTCTTTTAGACACACCCGGCACCACTCTATTGGGCATTCCCAGAATGTTGGTTGACAGAGATTATCGCCAAAAAATTATCAATAATCTTAAAGATCCGGTAGTAAAATCATTTTGGGTTAATGAGTATGAAGAATGGGATCCAAGGTACCGTAACGAAGCCATAGCCCCTGTTCAAAACAAAGTCGGGCAATTCCTGAATGTTTCCTTGATTAGAAATATTGTCGGCCAGTCCAAAAACACCATTGACGTTGACGAAATTATGAATTCGGGAAAAATTCTGCTGGTTAATGTTTCCAAAGGCAGGATCGGCGAAGATAATTCAGCTATTTTGGGGGCAATGATTATCACTAAAATCCAGTTGGCAGCAATGGAAAGAGTAAGAATTCCCGAAGAAAAAAGGCGGGATTTTTATCTTTATGTTGACGAATTTCAAAATTTTGCCACGGACTCCTTCGTTAACATATTATCAGAGGCGCGCAAATACCGCTTAAACTTAATTATCGCTCACCAATACATTGGCCAGTTGGTTACTGAAACGACGACAGCCGTCAGAGATTCTGTTTTTGGTAACGTTGGAACTATGGTTTCTTTTAGAGTAGGGGCAGTAGATGCCGAGTTTTTAGAACAAGAGTTTACTCCCGAATTTCTACAAGATGATTTAATTCGTTTGCCCAATTATAATGTTTACATAAAATTAATGATTGACGGCATTACCTGCAGGGCATTTTCCGCCCAAACTCTTCCCCCCGTTGTCATTAGCGATGCGGGGCCCAAAAACCGTGAGAAAATCATTAGGGTTGCCAGAGAGCAATATGCCAGAGACAGAAGCGATGCTGAAGGAGAAATTACCCGATGGGCCGGAAACTTAGAAATTCAAAATACTTTGGTTTCGCCGACAACAAAACAATATCAAAATCGGCCCGGGACTTTATATGATGCCGTTTGCTCTAATTGCGGCAAAAATACAAAAGTTATTTTTCAGCCTGAAAAAGGCAAGCCGGTTTACTGTAAATCTTGCCTGAAAAAAATGGGCGGTAAAAAACCGGTAATTCTGCCAAAAGAATCAGCTCCATTTCACAAAAGAAGATCAGAAAATATTGCAGATTTGGAAAAGCTGGGAATTGAATTTTCCGCCGAAGGCGGAGAGGGTCAAACTCCTCGACAAAAATCTGCCAATAATAAATATGGCAATGTGGGCGAAGATTTAAAAATAGAAAAAATTCCCTTCCGCTTATCAAGGGAATCCAGAGGAAAATCATCGTTTGACAGCAAGCCGAATCTCTCGACTCTGCTCAGGACAGGAAGAAAAGAAATTAATTTAGCCGATCTTAAAAAAGCCTTAGAAGAATCTTTAGCTCCGTTAGAGGCTAATAATAGAAGTTTAAAGAGTGACGAAAAAGACAATAAGCCTCTAATGGGGTTAGAAAACAAAAAAATAGAAGAAAATGAAGAGAAAGCCGCCTTCGTCAAAGACTCCGGCGCGCCAAAGGAAGAAAAAGAAGCTTCACCAAAACAACCCGCCGTCGCTAAAGGCTCTGGCGAGGCAAAGGAAAAATCTGAAGAAAATACAGTGCCAACTCAAAAAGAGATTAAGGGTGACGAAAAGGATAACAAGCCCCAGGCAGCGGAGCAAACCACAGTAATGGAGCAGAGCTCGGTACGTGGCAAGGGCTCTCTGGGGGATAGCAAGCACCCTACAGGGCGGGTACTACAGGGCGAGCAAAAGAAAGGATTAATTAATCCCGGCCAGAAAATTAAACTATAATAAAGACATTGCGTAATAAGGATCGTGGCGAAATGAAGTAATTTTTAGCGAAAATTTGATAGAATTTTGAGGTTTATACAACGTATAAGCCGAAAAATTATAGCAAATTTGTAGCAAAAATTACAAAATTGCAGTAGAGCCTTATTACGCAATGTCTTTAATATTCAATGCAAGTCTCCTTAGCTTCGCAAAACTACAGTATAGCAGTTCCAAATGCAAAATAACAAATCAAAATTAAAAATTACCCTATACCCTGTTTTAAAAGCTTTTAAAACAGGGTATAGCCAGTTTTAGATAAGAATAATGAAAAAAGAAAATAGAAATTGTCAAAACTGTAGCATCTAAATAGCGTAAAGTCTGGCTATGCCAGACATTACACGAAAGCGCCCATACGAATATGAATAAAGAAGTTAGAAAATGTCAGAACTGCGAACAAGACTTCACTATAGAACCCGAAGACTTTCAGTTTTATGAGAAAATAAAGGTCCCGCTGCCGACGCGGTGTCCGGAGTGTAGGCTTCAAAGAAGACTGTCGTTCAGAAATGAGAGAGTTTTGCATCACAGAGAATGTAATTTGTGTGAAAAAATGATTATCAGTGTGTTCCATCCAAGTAAAGATAACGTTGTTTATTGTCAGCAGTGTTGGTGGTCGGACAAATGGGATCCCTTAAGCTATGGAAAAGATTACGATTTTAATAAGCCGTTTTTTAAGCAATACAAAGAACTTTCTAAGGCAGTTCCGCGTGTTGGCTTAATAAATGCCAATTCAGTTAATTCAGAGTACACCCATTTGGCAGCTGACAATAAAGATTGTTACATGCTTTTTGAAAGCTCTAATAACGAACGCTGTAATCATTCGTATTGGATGCAAGTTAGCAAAGATTGCTTGGATTGTTCGTTCGTTAATAATAGCGAATTATGTTATGAGGTGTTTGTGGCTTGGAAGTGTTATAAATTATTTTTTTCTAAAGAATGCCGTGATTGTACTGAAAGTTATTTTCTGCAAGATTGCGTTGGCTTATCAAATTGTTATGGTTGTGTGGGATTGCGTAATAAGCAATATCACATTTTCAACCAGCCATATTCAAAAGAAGAGTATCTCAAAATTTTAGAAGAAAAGAAAGCCCAAATCCAACAAGGCAACATTGAAGTTCTTGTGCGGGAATTTAAAGATTTTGCGCTAAAAAACATAAACAAGTATGCCCATATACAAAAATCAGTTAACAGCACCGGCAACTATCTTTTAAATACTAAAAATTGTTTATACTGTTTTCATGGCTATGATGCAGAGAATTGCAAATACGGATACCACGTTTGGCGAAATTCAAAAGACAATATGGATGTTTCTACAGTTGGGCGCGACGCAGAAATGGTCTACGAAACCATTAACACAGGTATAAACGTATATAACATTAAATTTGGCATTCAGCTTTGGGGTTCAAATAGTGATATTTTTTATTCTGAATCATGTCAGGGCTCATCAAATCTTTTTGGTTGTATTTCTCTTCATAACGAGAATTATTGCATTTTAAACAAGCAATATACAAAAGAAGAATACGAAGAGCTTATCAAAAAAATAATTGAGCATATGAAGTCAACTAAAGAATATGGCGAGTTCTTCCCAACTGAAGTGTCTCTTTTTTCCTATAATGAGACATCGGCCAATGATCATTTTGCTCTTTCTAAAGAAAATGCATTGAAAAAGGGCTTTAAATGGAAGAATCAAGACGAAAAAGTTGTTAAACCCACGTTAATACAAAATAAAATGATTAGTGTAGACGATTCTGTTCTTGGTGAAATTATTGAATGTTCTCATCAGGACAAATGCGATGATAAATGTACGGCTGGCTTCAAAATTATCAAAGAAGAGCTGCAGTTCTACAAGAAAATGAACCTCCCTCTGCCGCGACTTTGTCCCAACTGTCGCCACTACCAACGACTCAAACAAAGAAACCCCCTCAAACTCTGGCAGAGAAAGTGCCAATGCGCAGGCGAAAAATCGGAAAACAAAATCTACCAAAACATCGCCAAACACAAAGACCACACAAAAGACCAACCCTGTCCAAACCAATTCCAAACCTCCTACGCTCCCGACCGTCCAGAGATTGTCTATTGCGAAAGTTGCTACCAAAACGAAGTAGTCTAAACTCTGTTTCGTTGGTTGACATACTCTATTTTCAAGATTAAGATTAAAACATGGGTAAGACATCAATTAAAAATTATATAAAAATCAAACGCGATGAGTATACTCGTCTTAAGAAACTTCAAAAAAACTTTGAGTCGTTTTGGGATTACTTTACGCACCTTAAAGATATTGAAGAAGGGAGAAAAGATATTAAAAGGGGAAAAATAATAGCGCAAGAGAATCTTTTTAGAAAATTAGGGCTATAATTTCTATAATGGATTATGGATGTTTATTACTCTCATAAGGCGGAAAGTGACCTAGAAAATCTTCCCAGAGACGCACAAGAACGCATCGCTAAAAAGATGCGTTTTTATGCGTCTCAACACAACCCGACTAAATTTGCTAAACCCCTCATTGATTCGCGCGAAGGAGAATTTCGTTTCCGCGTAGGTGATTGGCGTATTTTCTTTGACGTAAAAGGAGATAAGATTTTTATTCTTCAAATTAAACATCGTTCACAAGCGTATTAAAAATTTATGAATCAAGAAATTAAACAATGCCAAAACTGCAAAAATGAATTCGTTATCGAGCCCGATGACTTTTTATTTTACGAGAAAATCAAGGTCCCGCCGCCAACGTGGTGTTATTTATGTCGCTTTCAAAGAAGAACTACCTACAGAAACCAAATAAATCTCTATTCAGTAAAATGTGGGCTTTGTGGTAAGCAAACGTTAACCATGTATGCACCAGGAAGTATTTTTCCTGTTTACTGCCAAGATTGCTGGTGGTCTGATAAATGGGATCCGTTAAGCTATGGAAAGGAGTATGATTTCTCAAAACCATTTTTTGTGCAATATAGAGAATTATTAGAGGGAACACCTCGCCTTGCATTATCTAATAGTAAATCAATTAACAGCGAATACTGTAACTATACGTCTAATAATAAAAACTGTTATCTCTGTTTTAGTACTGGTGGCTCAGAAGATTGCTTATACACCGGTCCCAACTGTATTGGTAATAAATCTTGCATTAATGTTGCAATGACTGGCAATAGTGAACAGTGTCACTCAGTTGTAGATTGTGGTAAGTGTTATGGATTATATTACGCTCAGAATTCAGAAAATTGCTTAAATTCAGCTTTTCTTTTTGATTGCAGGGGTTGCACTGATTGTTTGGGTTGCGTTAATTTACGCAATAAAAAGTATCATATTTTTAACCAGCCATATACTAAGGAAGAATATAAAAAGAAGCTTAAAGAGTATAACTTCGGTAGCTATAAAAACTTAGTTGCATTCCAGAAAGAGTTTGAAAGTTCCTTACGTTCACAGATACATCGATTTATGCAAAGTATCAATTCTGTTAACGTATCGGGTGATAGTATTATAAATAGCAAGAATTGTCAGTGGTGTTTTTCGGTTAACGAATGTCAAGATTGTAAATACTCCTATACAATTTCCAATGCTAAAAACTGCTATGATTCTAATGGAATTTATCCTACAGCAGAATTATCATACGAAGGTTATAGTATCGTATATAGCTCTCGAGTTAAGTTTAGTGTTGCATCAATAGAAAATTGCTTAGATGTTGAGTATACTGACAGCTGTGCCTCGGTAGAGCATTTATTTGGCTGTATTTCTCTCAAGAAAGCCAAGTACTGTATTTTAAATAAACAGTGTACTAATGAGGAATACGAGGTATTATTGTCTAGAATTAAACAGCAAATGCAGGAGATACCTTACGTGGATAAGAAAGGCAGAGTATATAAATATGGCGAATTCTTTCCGCCTGAGTTTTCACCATTTGGATACAATGATACCTTAGCTCAAGAATTCTTCCCTAAAACGATAAATGAAGTTAAAGAACAGGGGTGGCGATGGCAAGATCCCGTCGAACGAGATTTACATATAACTATAAAGACAGAAGAAGTTCCTGATGATATATCAAATACCGATGATAGTATTCTTCAGGCGACTATTGAGTGTGCCCATAAAAAGCAGTGTAACGAAGCCTGTACAGGGGCTTTTAAAATCGTTGAAGCAGAACTTGCCTTTCACCGAAGCCACAAATTGGCTCTTCCTCGTATCTGTGTGAAGTGTAGGGCTTTTGAGCGCGTAAGGAGGCGTAATCCTTTAAGGCTCTGGCACAGAAATTGTATGTGCGATGGAGAGGGGCATTCGCATGGAACAGAAAAATGTCCTAATGAATTTGAAACTTCGTACGCTCCAGACCGCCCAGAAATTATTTATTGTGAGCAGTGTTATAATTCAGAAATAGTGTAATATGTTAATAAATGGCTCAACGGCTACTGTGGTTGAGCCGTTAAGAAATATGGATAGAAAAGAAATAAAAAAAAGAGGAGATATAATTATTTATAAATCCCCAAAAGGACCGAATGTCGAAGTAAGAGTTGAAGCTGAAACTATTTGGTTAACACAAGGACAGGTTAGTCAGCTTTTTAATATAGAAAGAAGTGTTATCACTAAACATCTTAGAAATATTTTTACTACAGGAGAGTTGAATGAAAAAAGCAATGTGCAAAAAATGCACATTGCTAATTCAGATAAACCTGTTAAATTTTATAATTTAGATGCAATTATTTCTATTGGATATAGAGTTAATTCAAAAAAGGCTACAGAATTCCGTGTGTGGGCGACAAAAACCTTAAAAAATCATTTGGTTGAAGGCTATACTATTAATAAAAAACGGTTAAAAGAGGCTCAAGATAAATTTAAAGAATTACAAGAAGCTGTTGATTTTTTAAAAAACAAATCAAAATACCAATTACTTGCAGGCCAGGAACAGGAAATTTTGAATTTATTAGCTGATTACTCAAAGACCCTTACATTACTTGAACAGTATGATAAAGATAAGGTTGTTGCTTCACGGCAAGGGAAAACAGCATTTGTGTTAGATTACCCAATAGCCGAGAATGTAATAAAAGAAATCAAAAAGGAATTACTTTATAAAAAAGAGGCCAGTGAATTCTTTGGCACGCAATCAAGCGATAAGCTACAAGGCATCCTTGGGAATATCCGCCAAACATTTGATAAGAAAGAACTTTACCCAAGTATTGAAGAAAAGGCCGCCAACCTTTTATATTTCATCATTAAAGACCATCCCTTTATTGATGGGAATAAAAGGATTGGTTCATTTTTGTTTGTCTATTTCCTTGATAAAAGCAAATATCTTTACAGAGAGACGGGAGAGAAAAAAATAAACGACAATGCCTTAACCGCTCTTTCACTGTTGATTGCCGTATCTGATCCAAAAGAAAAAGACAAACTGGTAAAAATTATCACTAACCTCATAAAGTAATGCAACCAGAAACTAAAAATTGCCAAAATTGCAAAAACGAATTCGTTATCGAGCCCGATGACTTTTTATTTTACGAAAAAATCAAGGTCCCCCCGCCGACGTTTTGTCCGGAGTGCAGGTTGCAAAGACGACTCTCTTTTTTTAACTTATTTCATCTCTACAAACGTAAATGCGATCTTTGTGGCGAAGAAAAAATCTCAAGCTTTCCTCCAGATGCTCCCTATAAAGCATACTGTCCGCAATGCTGGTGGAGTGATAAATGGGATTGTTTTGAGTATGGTCAAGAATACGATTTCTCAAAACCGTTTTTTAAGCAATTTGACCAATTGCTTCATAAGGCGCCACTATTAGGCATATCAGTTGATTTTGAAGCCGCCCGTTCTTCTCCATATACTCATCATGCCGGCCATCTCAAGAATTGCTATTTAATTTTCTTTGCTGATTTTAATGAGGATTGCGCCTATGGTTTTTATCATGTTAACAACAAACTGCTATTTGATTGTTCTCTTGCAATGTTATCTGAACTTTCTTACGATTGCCAAAATCTTTTTAAAAGCAGTAGATGCGTGGGCACAAGGGGTAATGTTAAAGAATCATTAAATTGCATTTTTTTACGCGATTCTGATAATTGCCAAGATTGCTTTGCTTCTGCCAATCTTCGGAATAAGAAATATTATATTTTTAACAAACCTTATAATAAAGAAGAATATGCAAAAGAGATTAAAAAATATGATTTAGGTTCATATAGAAACTACAAAGAAACAGAAAAACTTGCCCGTGAACATTGGAAAAATTTTCCTCCGCGGCCCCGTTACGACGATTTTTCAGTCAACTCCACCGGCAGTTATGTTTTTCGATCAAAAAATTGCAAGGATTGTTATGAAGTGGAAGGAGCTGAAGATTCTAAATTTTTAATGATGCTCTACCAGCCCCCGATCAAAGATTGCTACGATGTAGTTAGCTGGGGCAATAACATCAGTCTTATGTGCGAGTGTTGTAGTACTGGTGAGAATTCATCTAATATGCGTTTCTGCAATGAAGCCGGTTTGACCACTATAAATGCCGAGTATTGCAAAGCATTGGTAAATAGTTCAAACTGCTTTGGCTGTGTCGGTATGAAAAAAGGAAATTACTGTATTTTAAATAAAAAATACTCAAAGGAAGAATATCAAGAACTTCGGGCAAAAATTATAAACCACATGAACGAAATGCCCTATAACGACAAAAATGGCAGAATTTATCGCTACGGAGAGTTTTTCCCCGCAGAAATTTCACCACATTCATACAACGAAACTCTTGCGATGAATTTTTTTCCAATGTCCAAAGAAATAACTCTTGAAGAAGGTTTTCGCTGGCAGAAAGATGATATAAGAGAATATGTAATAACTATTCCGAGCGAAAATCTTCCAAACCACATAAAAGACGCAAAAGATAATATTTTAGATGAAATAATAGGTTGTTCTACCTGTCTCCGCGGATTCAAGATTATTAAAATAGAATTTGATTTCTTAAAAAAAATGAATCTTCCTCTTCCGCGTCAATGTCCTTTTTGCCGCATTGATAGTAAGTTTAATCAGTGGATAAAACAAATGAGAAGTATTTTAAGAAAGTGTGATAAATGCGGTTTAGAATTCCAGACAAATTATTCAAAAGAAGAAGCTTCGTATATTCTATGCAAACAATGTTGGTTTGCGGAGGTTGTAT
>Ga0213870_1000867_pt1 | contig 14043 bp, 17 predicted proteins | sample WICALVC2017_Meta_FD_160119 | JGI IMG/M metagenome (GOLD analysis project Ga0213870, IMG submission 160119) | Freshwater microbial communities from subterranean cave lake in Wind Cave National Park, South Dakota, United States - WICALVC2017 | ecosystem: Environmental > Aquatic > Deep subsurface >... | reverse complement strand
TCGCGCCGACTTTTCGCCGAATCGCTCTAAAATCTCAATGTCGCCTTTCTTCAAAGTGAAAATATCAGCGGCATCGCCGATGAGGCCCTCATCTAAAAAACGGTCAATGATTTTTTGTCCCAAACCATCAATATTAAAGGCGCCGCGGGAGACGAAATGATACAAAAACTCGCGCCGACGGGCGCCGCACTCCGGATTGGAACAATGATGGAGCGCTCCTTCTTTAATCACCCTTGATCCGTCCGCCGGACAATGTTCCGGCATCTGGAATTTTTTCTCTCGGCCGGTGCGCAACTCTGACAAAACCTTAATAATCTTGGGAATGACATCGCCCGCCCGGCTGACAATGACCGTGTCGCCTATTTTTAATTTCAGTCGTTCAATTTCGTCGGCGTTATGGAGGGAGGCGTGAGAGATGGTGATGCCGCCTATTGCCACCGGCCGCAAAACCGCCACCGGCGTCAAAACGCCGGTCCGGCCCACCTGCACCTTAATTTCTTCTACCGCCGTCGTCGCCTCTCTGGCGGAAAATTTAAAGGCGACGGCTGACCGCGGCGCTTTACCGACTACCCCGCCCGTCTCAAATTCGCTGTTTTTATTCACGATAACCACCACTCCGTCAACCTCATAAGGCAATTTTTCCCGGTGTTTTTCCCAATAATTCCGAAAGGCGAACATCTCTTTGAGCGAACTCATTTTTTTATTGTGGGGATTGGTTTTGAAGCCAAGGCTTTTAAGCGCCTCGTGTTCCTGCTCGTGATTTTCTAAGCCAAGATTGCCCAAAATGTCATAAGCGAAAGAATCAAGTTTGCGGCTGGCGGCGATTTTGGGATCAAGCTGGCGGATGGTGCCGGCCGCCAGATTGCGGGGGTTGGCGTAGACGGTTTTGCCTTCTTTGATTAATCCGCTGTTAATTCTTGCAAACTCTTTTTTTGTCAAAAAAACTTCGCCGCGCACAATTAGTTTCTGATTGCTGATTTTTGATTTTTGATTTTCCAACTGAAGAGGGATGGCTTCAATGGTTTTAAGATTTTGCGTCACGTCTTCGCCGATGAAACCGTCACCCCGGGTGGAGCCCTGAATCAGGACGCCATTTTCATAAACCAGCTCAATGGCCAGACCGTCAATTTTCAATTCGCAGTAAAAATCGGACCGCAGCGGCCGACCCAGATAATTTTGAAGACGAGTCAGCCAAGCCAGCATATCCTCTTCGCTAAAGGCGTCGTTAAAAGAGAGCATCGGCTGCTCATGACGGGTCTTTTGAAATTCTGCGAGCGGCTCGCCGGCCACTCTTTGGGTCGGCGAATCCTTGGTAATTAAATCGGGAAACCGCTGTTCCAGGTCAAAGAGTTCTTTTTTCAAAGAATCCAAGGCCGCCGGCGAAATCTGGGAACGGTCTAAAACATGATAAAGATAGCGATGGCGATTGATGATCTGCTTCAGCCGGTGAACGCGCTTCTGGGCCTCTTGTTTGTTCATCATCAGGAATCCAGATTCCGGACGCTCACCGTCGTCTGTAAGTTGGTATGACCGATCTCAAGGAGAATGGTCACCCGGGTGGAGCGGCCATCGGCCGGCTGTTCGCCGGTCAGAATAAAATTTAAGGCCTCCACCTGAACATTGTTGGCGGTAATGGCCCGGTCATTGCGAAAAATGGCGTCATTCTCCAAACGATAAACCGTCGGCTCGCCCAGATAATTAAGAAACTCCAGCCGGTTACCGCCGGCATTGCCGCGGAACCCAAAGCCGGTGCGGATTTCCCGAATCATCTGTTCCAGCGCCAAACTGGCATTATCATTCTGGGCCATTAAGGCGACCGTCTGCCGTTGCGAACGGAGCGACTGAATAAAAATGGTGGAGGTAACGGCAATCACCACCACAAACAGGGCAATGGCCACCAAGAGTTCAATCATCGTAAACCCGGCTTGCCTCTTCATCTCCAGTTAAAAAAATGATCCTCTAAATTAACCAGAAAGCGGCCGCCGCCTCTGGTCGTCCAGTTGACGGCTGAATTGACCCGAACCTCTTCGCCGTCGGCGGTGAGAGCGATTTTCACCACCCTCTCAAAACGGGTTTCGCGGCTCTCCGGCCGGGACTCGTAACTGTAGGTTTTGGTTTGGGGGTCAAAATAAAAAAAGCGGGCGGCGCAGGGACTGCCGCAGGCCGTCAGCCGACCGCTCTCAAAGTCAATTTCATATTGGCCGCTGGTAACGCCCTCGTTCCAGGGCCGTTCCTGCACCAGATTATTGTCAATGATATTTTTAACCAACTCCAGACCCTCGGCCGCCAAATAAGCGGCCACATAACGATCAGCCACCACCCGATTCAAGCTCAAAGAACGAGAGAGCAGGGCAAAAATCCCCAGAAGGCCTACCGTCACCATGGTAATGGCCACCATTGATTCCAGCAAAACATAACCTTTTTCCTTCATCGTTTCTCCTATTGAGATCTTTCGGGATTGTTTTATAATACTCTATAATAACAGAAAACAGCTTGCCAGGGAAAGAAAGTAAAAAAGAAAAAGGACAGGCGATGATGCTTACCGTGCTCGTTATCTCCGGCACCACATTAGGAGCGACCACCATTGCCGGCCTATTGATGCTTTATCAACTGCGGCAGGCCACGAGTGTCACCTATTCCAGTCAAGCGCTCTTTGCCGCTGACGCCGGGCTGGAATGGGAGTTGTTCAAACTTTTCAATCCCGATGCCGCCGCCGACCATCAAGCGCCGGAGATGACCAATGGTTCAACCTTTGAGAGCGCCATCGTTGAGGGCGAGAATATCTTGGTGAAATCAGTGGGTTGCGCCGGTCAAAAAAATGTCTGCCGGGCTTTTCAGGTGATACTCACGGAATAGATTGTACTTCGGATATCAGATATCAGATTATTGAATTAATTATTTTTTTCATTTATCGGAAATCCCAGATCCGGCATCTGTTTTAGTCCCCTATTTGCCCGGCGCTGGTTACGGAGAGAGCGGTTTGGCCGCCGTCTTCGGCCATCAAAGTAATTTTTATCTGGTCAATGATCTCTGAGCCGTCAATAAGAACTTTGGGATCCGGCGGGATAAATAAAATATCCCGTACCGGCAAGGCGGAAAATCGTACCCGCGGGCCAAGAACAAAATTTTCCATGAATTCTGCCGGGTCATCCGTGGTATAAACCCGATCGCCCGGGCAGGGATCGGCCAAATCCTTAAATAATATGTAACCATTATCAGTCAAATGGACTCCATAACCGCAGGCCGGCTGGCCGCTCACAAAGGTGGCGACGCTCAATGACTTGGCCCGCAGAATCATACCCATTATTTTTGTTTTTTCTTGAGTTAATAAAATTTGCTGTTCGCCGGTGCGATTATACAACAAGAGCACTGACGTGAGGAGAGTTAAAATACTGATTACCACCAAAACTTCTATCAGGGTAAAGCCGTTTTTCATATGAAATTAAACAAATTAAAATAAATGCCGACCAACTGCCGGCCGAATAAAATCACTATCATTGTTCCAGCGGCCAAAAACGGCCCAAAGGGCACGGCGCTCTTGAATTTCTTGCGGCCGGTTAAAATCCAAAAAATCCCGAAAAGGGCGCCGATGACGAAAGACAAAGCCAGCGCCAAAAAAACATCCGGCCAGCCCAAGAGAAGACCAATGGCGGCGGCCAGTTTGACATCGCCAAAACCCATGGCCCGGCCGCGACTCAAAAAATAAATCAGCCCCAAAAGCGCGAAACCCGCGGCTGCTCCCAGCAGGCGGTTTGGCAAAGGAGCGTCAAAAAATCCGGCCAGCCGCGCCGCTGGACCCAAAAATGACTCGGGCCGGGGGGCAAAGACGGCGGCCGCTCCCAAAAATCCCAAAAAAAAATTGAGCTGGTCGGGAATGACGAATCGCTGTAAATCCACCACCGAGAGCGTCAAAAGCGTGAGCGCCGCCATAATCAGGATAGCGGAAAAAAGCAGATAATCCGGCGAGAGAGAATAAAAATAAATCGGCAGCAAAAAAATCAGGCCGCTTAAAAATTCAACGAGCGGATATTGAACGGTTAATCTTTTGCGGCAGCGGCGGCAACGACCTTTCTGGGAGAGGAAACTTACGAGCGGAATCAGTTCATGCCAGCGCAAAATTTTGCGGCAGTGGGGACAGCGGGAGCGGCCGGTTAAGGCCGGCCAATGAAAAAATCCGCGGCTTTCTTCAAAACGTAGAATAACCACATTCAAAAAACTGCCGATGATAAGCCCCATAAAAAAAAGGCTAAAACTTAGTACAGTAAACATTATCGCTTTGGCCGCCGCAATCCACCCCATAGGTCAGGCCGTCTTCATCGTTTTTGAGCAATGGATTATTGCTGTCATCCAGCTCCGCCCCCAAAACATAGCGTTGGCGGCGGCTGTCGGCGCCGTAAAAATAGTCGCGGCCGCCCGAGGGATCGTTGGGCAAACGATCAACGCCGATATTGGCTCTCTCTAGAGCCGTCTTCAAATCTCCCCATTTGCCGGCGTCAGGGTACTGACCTTCAGCTTGGTAATAAAGTTCCAGAGCGGTCTGTACCAAATGCAGGTCAGCCACCCGCCGCGCGTCCCGGCCCCGGGCGCGAAAAGAACCGACACCCACCAAAACCACCGAGGCCAAAAGACCGATGATAAAAACCACTATTAAAACCTCAATAAGGGTAAAACCGCCTTTTTGCGATTTATGATTCATGGTTTATGAATTTTTATTCTTGATATTAATTCTTCAATCAATCGCCTAGAACACCTGTACTAAATTATATATCGGTAAAAGAATGGAGGCAAAAAGAAGCCCTACGAACGCCCCCACCACAAGCATCAGCACCGGCTGAATCAGTTCCACCAAGCTATTTAAAGTCGTCTCTACTTCCCGCGTATAAAAAGCGGCGATCCGGTCTAGCATCTGGTCCAGCCGGCCGGTGCTCTCGCCCACGGCAATCATCTGACTGACCATGGGCGGAAAGTAGTCCTGACTGCGCTCCAAGGCCCGCGACAAGAGTTCGCCGCGCCGGATACTGTCGGCTGCTTCATGGAGCGCCTCTTGATAAATTCTGCTGGAAACATTATGGCTGGCAATCTCAATGGCCTGCGCCACCGGGATGCCGCCTTTAACCAAAATACTCATCCCTTCGGTCAGACGGCTCACGGTCGCCTTTCTTAATAACCCGCCTAAAACCGGTAAGCCCAAAAGTAGTTGATCCTTCGTCATCTGACCTTCGTCGCTGCGGAAGTATTCTATAAGAACTATAATCATGACAATGACAATGGCAATAAGAACTAACCACCAATGAGCCACGAAGCGGCCGGCGGCCAAAAATAATTCGGTGATGAACGGCAGGGGCACATTGGATTCACGAAAAATCGGTTCCAGCTGGGGAAAAACAACGCCCATTAAAACCGCCGCCACCAAAAGAAAGAAGACGATGACAAAAACCGGATAAATAAGAGCGTTTCTCACCTTGGTCAGGAGAATAATTTCCTTCTCCAGAAATTCAGCGAGAAAGGTGAGAGCCTGCTCCACCCGGCCGGTAACTTCGGCCGAACGAATCAGATTAATGTAAAAATCCGAAAAAATATGGCCTTGACGTTCCAGCGACTGGGAAAGAGACAAACCGGAATCAACATCGGCGCCCACTTCAAACACCGCCTCTTTCAAAATGGGGTTTCTCGTCTGGCGGTAGAGGGCTTTTAAGCCGTCTCCCAAGGGAATGGCCGCCTGCATCATTACCGAAAACTGCTGGGTGAAAACCATCAGATCGACGCGGCGCACCCGGTTAAAAAAATTGATGAGCGCCTGATAAAAGCGGGGTGGCGCCACCGTCTCCATGCTCAAAATGTAGAGTTCGTGGCTGTTGAGGGTGTTGACGGCCGCTTCGCGATTCATTGCTTCCACAAAACCGGCCTGCAATTCCCCTTTTTTGGTTCGGGCAGAATACCGGAATTTCATATTTTCAGTATACCATGTGGATAAACCTTGTGATAGAATTAATTTGTGGACTATCAAACGAAGCTTCGGGAGTTATTGTTTCTTACGGCGCGGCAAAACGCTTCTGATCTGCATTTGGCCGTCGGCCGCTGGCCGGCCATCAGGATGGACGGAGCGCTCATTCCTTTGACCAAAGAAGAGATAATCACGCCGGAGACGGCTGATGGTCTTATAAACGTTCTCTTGAGCGAGGAACAAAAAAAACAGTTTGTCGGCGACAAAAAGGAAATTGACTTTTCCTACGCCTTGGAAGACAAGGCCCGTTTCCGGGTTAATGTTTTCTATCAAAAAGGATTTCTGGCGGCGGCTCTGCGGCTCATCCCGGCCAAAATCAAAACCGTGGAAGAACTCAATCTGCCGCCCATTCTTCATAATCTGGCCAAATTATCGCAGGGATTTGTGCTGCTCGTCGGGCCGGCCGGCCAAGGCAAATCAACCACGCTCGCCGCTTTAATTGATGAAGTCAACCATCACCGCACCGACCATATCATCACCATTGAAGACCCGATTGAATATCTCTTTGAACAGGACAAGGCCATTATTTCCCAACGGGAAGTGGGGACGGATACCGCCGGTTTTACCAATGCCCTCCGTTCTGTTTTGCGTCAGGATCCGGACGTACTGATGGTAGGCGAGATGCGCGATCCGGAATCAATCAGCGTGGCGATGACCGCCGCCGAGACCGGTCACCTCGTTTTTTCCACTCTTCACACCAATTCGGCCGCCCAGACGGTTGACCGGATTTTAGACAGCTTTCCCGCCGGCCAGCAGGGACAGGCCACCTCCCAGCTGGCGGCAACTCTTGTGGCCATTGTTTCCCAACGGCTGGTGCCTAAGATCGGCGGCGGCCGGGTGCCGGCTTGCGAAATTATGATCGTCAACTCGGCCATCCGCAATCTCATTCGGGAACGCAAGGCCTATCAAATTGATCTGGTCATTGAAACCAGCTCGCAGGAAGGAATGATTACTCTCAACCGCGCGCTGGCAACACTCGTCAAAAAAGGAGCGATTTCTTTAGAGAACGCCTCTGTCTATTCTTTAAATCCGGCGGAACTGAAAATTCTGCTGGAGAGGATATAAAACCGCAAAAAGACGAGGGCAGAGTTGAAAATTTCTCCGGGATCAATATAATTAAAAACGGCTCTTTGACGGTTAGCCATGGTTTCCTTGCCGGTTCTTTTCTGAAAAGAGGAGTAAATTATGGCCCGGGTCTTAAATGTCTGGCCGCGTAAAATTCTTGACTGCCTTAACTTGCTGGATAAAGGAAAAGAGGGTTTGCCGAAGTTGGAAAGAATGGTGGACATTAGCGATGAGTGTATTTTTTTGGTCCCGGAGGATTTCGAGATAACTTTTTCTTACGCCACCATCCGGAAAAACTGCGACACGGTGATTTTTCTAGGTTGGAGAGACGAAGAGTTAATTGTCTTCGGAACGGCCAATCTGGCCCATCTCTCCTCTGATTTTAAGAGCCGGCGCTACAAGGACTTCCGCCGGCTCTTTGAAAGAATCGGGATAACGCCCAAACGTTTTTTCAACCTTCTTACGCAATATCATCCCTATTCTGACCGTTAAACTAACCCCGCCCGTAAAGGCGGGGTTTTTGTCAACCCCGCAGAAGCAGGGTGTCAATCGGCGGTGGTCTCCCGCAAAACCTCTTCCACGCCCACCAACCCTTGGAGGGCTTTCATCAAACCATCCTGACGGAGCGTGGTCATATTTTGTCTCTTGGCCTCGGCCAATAATTTATTATCGGTGACGCCGCCGGCAATTATTTCTGTCATTTGCGGCGTCATCTCCAAGACCTCAAACAAGCCCATCCGGCCGGTGCGGCCCTTGTTTTTGCAAGCCGGGCAGCCGACGGCCCGATAAACATTTAACTCCCCTTTATAATCCGGCAGTTCTTCCCTGATAATTTTCAGGATTTCCGGCGCCGCCGGCTCGGCTTTTTTACATTGGTCGCAGAGTTTCAATACCAGCCGCTGGGCCACCATCAAGTTGAGAGCGGACGGGATCAGGAAGGGTTGAATCTTCATATCCAAGAGCCGCGGAATCACGCCGACGGCATTGTTGGTGTGCAGGGTAGACAAAACGATGTGACCGGTGAGGGCGGCATTGACCGCCAGCCCGGCCGTTTCATTATCCCGAATCTCACCCACCATAATCATATCCGGGTCCTGACGCAAAATCTGCCGCAGGCCCGAGGCAAAATCATAACCGATCTCCGGCCGCACCTGCGACTGATTGACGCCATTAATGGAATACTCCACCGGCTCCTCAACGCTCACAATGTTGACCGACACTTTGTTTAAAATCTGCATCAGGGCGTAAAGGGTGGTGGTCTTGCCGGAACCGGTGGGGCCGGTAATTAAAATCATCCCAAAGGGCTTGGCAATGGCTTTTTTGGTGAGAGTCAGATTGTGGCCGGTCAGTCCCAATTCATCTAATTGTTTCAAACCCACTTTGGGATCCAAAACGCGGAGGGCGGCCTTCTCGCCGGATGGCGTGGGAAAGGTGGAAACCCGAAAATCAATCTCGCGGTCAAAAATCAGGGCGCGAAAACGGCCATCTTGGGGAACGCGGTTTTCGTCAATCTTCAAATTGGCCAAAACCTTGATCCGCGAAACCAAGGGCTGGGCCATCGCAAGCGGCAGCGAGGCCGCCTCTTGCAGTTCGCCATCCAGCCGTAAACGAACCCGCACCCGGCCTTGCTGGGGCTCAAAGTGAATATCAGAAGCTCCAAGATTAACCGCTTCTTTGAGCGTTTCCGCCACCAGCTTTATCACCGGCGCCTCTTCCGCCACTATCTTACCGCCTTCCAATTCTACCGGCCGGCCGGCGCTACCAGCCCGACCGGCGGCGTTAAAATTTCTAACGGCGGCCTCAACCCGTTTCTCAAAAGGCGAGTAGCGCCGCAACACTAATTCAAAGTCCTCGGGGGTAATCAAAAAAACGCCCAAGCTCAATTGACGCTGTTTGGCCAAAAATTTGAGCGCCTCCTGCGCCCGGATATCATCGGGGTTAACCATTCCGGCAATAAGCATCTCTTGGGTCCGGCCCAAGGGCGCCACCTGATAGTTGCGGGCGGTTTCCTCCGGAATAAATGCCAGGACCTCTGGAGTAATTTCCTCCGGATTAACTTTTTTTTGGGGAACCCGCATCTTAAATTATCAAAATGGCGAGAAGGGATCGCTTCTGCCTAAAACTCCCACTCCCGGCAGACCGCTATAGACCTTCAGCCGTTTAAACTGGGGACTTTGAACAACGGCGGCGGGATCAAATTGAATCCGTGAAAGCTCGCCAGCTTGTTCTAGAGGCAGGGGCGCGATGATTTCAATACCCGGCGCCGGCGCGAAAAAAAGATAATAGGCGCCGCCGAAGATGACCAGAAGAAGAAAAATGACGGTAAAAAATCCAAACCAGTTAAACGGCTCTCTTTTTTGTTCAATGATAATGGCCATAAAGTTAAAAATTATTCCACTTGATAATAAGTGTTGACGACTAAACTGTAATTATTGTTTTCCATTCTTAGGTCCTGGATGTCCATTAACCGGATATTGGTCTCCAATCCGCCGAGAAAATTTTTCAAATGAAGATAATGGCCGCTCAATTTGAAACTGATCTGAATCACCCCCAAGTCTCTGACCAGTCCGCCGGAGACGGCGGGCCGGGACGGCAAGAGTCGGATTTCAAAAGCGAGAAGTGTCAGGTTATTGGCCACGGCCAAGGCATTAATCTGATTAAAAATAGAAGCGGTTTTTTCACCGACGGGCAGGGAAAATAAAACCCCCTCCCGCAGTCGGGCCGCGCCCTGATACCGGGCCAGAAGATTCTGCACCGAGGAAAACACCTTTTCCTGTTTTGTGAGGAGGCCAACCTTGGCCGCGAGAGCTCCCCGGAAGTTGTTAATCAGCCGGTATTGGGGTTTAATAAACGCCCCGTAAACGACAAGGGCGGCAATAAGAAATATCCCTCCCAGAAGTAAACTAAACATTCTTTTGGCTGAAGCCCTCATGTCTTTTTATGGTTTAAATACTAAATGGAGACGAAAACTGATGAGTCCCCCGCTCCGGTCAGAATCGCTAACAATCAACCGCTTCACTTCCGGCGCCTGCTCAAAGGCCTGCAGCTGCTGACTGAAGACGCCGTAGGACTGGGCCGCTCCCTCTAAAGTCAGCTTCCGCTCGGCTGATTCAAAATTCAGCATCGTATAATAAACCTGCTGGTTGGTGTTTCTCTCTAAAAATGGAAAAATGACCGAGGCCAGCACGTGCTTTCCCAGTAATGCTTCCAAGTTGGCCAGCTGGGAATAAAAAGTGATGAGATCTTCTTGTTCGGCGGCGCTCAAGGACTGGGCCAGTTCTTGCAGTTTGAGATCGGTCTCATCCAATTTCTTTCGGAGCAACGGCTCATAGCCGAATTTTAAGCCGGCATAAAAAACGACGGCCACCGTTAAAACCAACGTCGTAAAAGAGAAAAAACGCCACGGCCAGCCCACCGCTATTTTTTCGCCGGCGGTTAATCTTTCATTAATGCTTTGGGAAGCGATCATTTTAGAAGAAATTGCGTAAAGCCAGCCCCGCGGCCACGGCCAGATTTGGTCCTAAGTCCCTGAGTAGGGGCTCCAAGGCCGGAGCCGAACCGATGCGGGCGAAAGGATTGGCCAGTTCCACCGGCAATCCTAGTTCATTGTCCAGATAACGGGACAAACCCAAAAGTTTGGCGCCGCCGCCGCAGATAATTACCCGACTAAAATCACGATTGGCTTTAACCCGTCGGGCTTCATTTATTATAACATCTAAAATCGGCAAAAGAATAGTGGATAACTCCCGCTCCGGGCCGCCCTCAAGACCGATCAGTCCTTTTTGTTTTTTTAAATCCTCGGCCCGGCGGGACGAAATTTCCAAACTGGACGAAAGCGCTTGGGTGAGCGATCCGCCGGCAAAATCCAGCTGGTTGGCCATATAAAGCCGGCCTTTCTGAACCAAAAGAATGACGGTGGAACTGGAGCCGATATCAATAATTAAAGTCGGCTCTTGTTTTTCAGTGGTTAGAGAACGAGCCAAGGCCAATCCTTCAATCTCCAAAGCAACGAGCTTCAGCCGACTCTCTTTAAAAATATATTCAAAACGTTCCACCTGCTCGTTGGGAACGGCTATCAAAAAGACCTCGCCGGCGCCCACTCTCGTCCAGTCTAAAACCACCGACGAGAAAGGCAGGGGCAGATACTGTTTGGCTTTGAAGTTCATTGTCTTTACGAGCTCCGCTTCCGGCATCTCCGGCGGCACTTCAATTAAGGTGGTAAAGGCGGAAAAAGTGGGCAAAGAGGCCACTGTCTCCAAAGAACCGGCTGGCAGTTTCATTTTTCGGATCATCAACCGCAGATAACCGACAATCTCCTCTTCAAAGATTTTCAGGGTGCTTGTCTGGAGGGCGGCGTTGGCTCGTTCCAGATAGCCGTAGGTTTCCAAGATGGCATAATCCAAAATCTGCGGCTGGTTGTTCTTGTCGGCTTGCAGGGCTGCCATTTTCACGGAGCTGGTGCCGATATCCACCCCCAGACAGATTTTTTTGGCAAAAAACCGGGAGAACATTATATTGATTATAACATGAGACAGCTCTGGCGGCGGTTTCTGGAAATTCTTTTGCCGAAAAGATGTTTCGGCTGCCAAGAATTTTCGCCGGTTTTTCTCTGTACAAACTGTGAAGGAAAAATCAAAATCGGCAATGCGTTAAGTTGCGGCCTCTGCGGCCGCCGCCTGCCCCAACCGCGAAAAATATGCCACAGCGAGGCGCCGTATTTTCTGGCGGCGGCCGCCGACTACCAAAATGAGGTTATAAGAAACCTGATTTGGCAATTAAAATATCATAATCCGCCGCTCGCCGTTCCTGTTTTAGGCGAGATTCTTTTTCAATATTTAAATATTCTATCATTGCCGCTTAAAAATTTCCTCATTGTTCCCATTCCCCTGCATCCGGACAACCGAAGATGGCATGGCTTCAATCACGCCCTGCTTTTGGCCGAGGCAATGCAGAAAAAATTGGGGCTGATTATGGCTGACCGTTTTTTTGTAAAAAACAGAAAAACCAAACGTCAGCCGGAGACCAAATCACGGGAAGAGCGGCGGGAAAATTTAGCTGGCGCTTTTCGGGTGGAAGACCCACTGATTTTCCGCGACCGCAATATTCTGCTTGTGGACGATGTCTTCACCTCCGGCGCCACCATGACCGAGGCGGTAAAAACATTAAAATCCGCCGGTGTCAGAAAAATTATTGCCTTGGTGGTAGCCCGGGCTCGATAAATGATATAACACGAGGCGCACAACGGCCGGCGAGTCCTCCGACGAACACAGAATGGCGGGTCTGTCGAACCACAAGTTTTTCTTTGCATCGCACTTCCGCGGCTGTCTTACGCTATTCCATAGCCATAGAGTGGTGACGGATAGCTTGAGCGCCCGGTTTTCGTCCACGACTAAAGTCGGGACTTCGTCGGAGTAGACGAGGAGGGGCGGCGAATTCTTATCTTACCTTGAATATTGAAAAATTCACTGGCTTTGGCGGCAAACAAATTTCGAGTACGCGAAGCGCACACCATTGCTCTTTCATAAAAGCATAAAAAGAAAAAACCCGCCGGGGTCTTGCGACATAGCGGGTAAGCAATTGGTCTCTTTAGTCCGTTATTGGGAACTTCTCAAGCCGCGGTCTTCTTGAGCTTGTCGACCTGAATTGCTACCTCAACTTGCAACTCGGTTGGCTTGGCTACGAACTCCTCGTGCTGGCTGATTGAGACACCTTTGACGATTTTAGCCATCTCGGGCTCTTTCAACATTGCCTCCTTGTCTATCTCCTCCTTCGTCCTGATAAACCGCTTCAGTTCTAGCGATTTCAGGCTTTCCAGAATTGATGCGACATCGCGAAGCTTCACAGATGGCGGTGTGATGCGCCAGCCGAAAGTGCCTGTTGGCACTTCAACTGTCTTACGCTTACCGCCATCGGTCAGCTCATCGCGATGGGCTTCAGCGAAAGCGAAGAGGCCTTCGACCAGTTGTGAAATCTTTTTCTGGTGAGGCTCGTCATCGGCCATCGCCTTGGCTTTTAGTTCGTCCACCTTGACATTGAGGCCTGATTGAATCTTGTCGGTCGCGCGCTGCTCCCGACCTATCTCCGCCAAAAACTGGGCCGCCTCACTCAAGCTTTTCGGTACAGCTACTACTGCTCTCTTTGGCATGACATCCTTCCTTTGTAAATGTGCGTTGGCCACGACACCCTCATGGCAGAAATCATCAACCTATTTGATTATTTACAATCAATATTATAAGGATAGAAAAGCCAAGTCAAACCTGGCACCAAAGACAGAAACTCCTACGAAGTTTTATCCCCAAATTAAAATGCAAAAAATTTCTTTTGCCCTTTATTGATAAATCCGTTTCCTTTTCGCCAAAATCCCATACAAATTAGCCGCCGAGCGAAGCGAGGCGGACAGCTCGCATTTGCAATCTCCTTTCTGGCGGAGGCGGAAGGAATCTCACACCACTGAAACCCCTCGGTTTTAGTGCATCCATCACGGGAAAACTCCCGTTTTCCCGACCCCTTTCCCGTTCGAATCCTGCCTCTGTCTTTTCTTTTACTTATTTTTCTTTTCTGAAAAGAAAAATGAGACGAAACCCCCGTGTTGGAAGGCAGGGAACCCCGCCCTTTTGGTTTGCTCCCAAAGGGCGGGGTGACCGTCGGAAACCTGAAGGTGTCCGAAACGGGGGTCGGGGGTTTCGTGCGGTGTATTTTAGAAACAGCTCGAACGGAATTCTGTCCTCACCGCGCAAAGCCGGCTCGGGTGTGGCGGGGCAAAAATGAGCAGCTTCGCCGCACACACTGACAATTTCAAGTTTTTCTTTGGCGGCAAATTCTCGCTCTTTGAATTCAAAAAAGAAACAGCCCTTGGCGGTCGAAACCACCAAGGGCCGGATTGAACGGATGCTACGGGCGTAGTGAGGCGTGCCAGCACTGAACCACGAACTTCTCCCGAAGGAAATGCGTGTGGGCGCCAGTACCTTCAGCGA
>Ga0213870_1000866_pt1 | contig 14043 bp, 17 predicted proteins | sample WICALVC2017_Meta_FD_160119 | JGI IMG/M metagenome (GOLD analysis project Ga0213870, IMG submission 160119) | Freshwater microbial communities from subterranean cave lake in Wind Cave National Park, South Dakota, United States - WICALVC2017 | ecosystem: Environmental > Aquatic > Deep subsurface >... | reverse complement strand
CCATATTACCCCATCTTGATATACTGTCAAAAATCCTTTTACCCCCGTGTACTTACAGTGAATTTTGTGAAAAAACGGCATACTATGCTGGCCTCAAGGAGTCCAGGATGTATGTGAGGTTATGCAATATCAAAGGGAGTTCCTTAACCTTTTCCGCGCAGGGAGGGAGGGGCAAGGAAAAGTATCTTGTCGCCGCCAAAAATCCCGTCCGTCCGAGCGAGGGAATGGCGGAAGGGGGGTTCAAGGGGGGAATTCCGCCGTGCCCGAGCGTTCAGTTTGGCGCGCGAAGCGCGCCGTCAGTTCCGTTCAAAATAGGTTCGGATTTGGTAGAATAAACGCACCAAAACAGAACTAGGCGGTTGAGAACCAACCAAGCAGAGCGATTGCGGAAAGGGTTTATCCTTTCTTATTTTCTGTCGCGCTCGCGGTAATTTCTATGTTGCAACTGTGATGTTCCTTGCACCATGCCTCGCACTTTTCCGCTTGCTTTTTGTCTTCGTAGTGAAAACCACACTCCTCGCATTGGTATAACTCTTTTTCGTTTTGTTTTATTGTCTTAACCATAGTTACAAATAATCAAGCAGTCGTTCGTAGTTAATAAAATCGAACCATTGATAAAAATATGCAATCCACACGCTAAGTTTGTTCGTAAAGAGAAGGATGCCAAGAAAAATAAGAAACAGCCCTCCGATAATCGAGATAACATTGAGATACTTGCTCAACTTTGAGATATAGTTTGAAGCAGAACCTATACCCGCGGCGATTATGAGGAACGGCACCGCAAGTCCGAGAGAGAAAACCGAAAGAAGAAAGGCTCCTTGACCAACTGTTGCCGATGCCGCGGCGAGCGTGAGGATTGATCCAAGAATCGGGCCGACGCACGGAGTCCAGCCAAAAGCAAATGTCGCTCCAAAAATGAGAGAACTTATCGGATTGCCCGGCTTCAACGCTTTTATTCCGCTAATATGTTTTTCAACATTCAATATCGGCAGTCGTAAAATTCCTATCATGAAAAGTCCAAAAAGTATTACAAAAATTCCACCGATTCGCGAGAGCCAAATTCTGTATTGAGCAAGAGCGAAGCCGCCCAGACCAAAAAGACTGCCGAGCAATATGAAAATAAAACTGAAGCCGACAATGAACAAAAGTCCGTTCAAAAAAATTTTCTTTCGCGCTGATTTTGATTTTAGCGGGTCTGCAAGATCCTCTACCGAAACGCCGCTGATGAATCCCAAATATCCTGGCACTAAAGGAAGCGTGCAGGGGGCAAGAAAGGTGAGGATGCCGGCAATAAAAGCCGGAATGATGAGAGAAAAATCTACCATATTTTTAAAATTATTCCTAAAATCTCGACGATAACATAAAGCCAAACTATATATACAATAATTCCCAATATCAGCGCAATCACAATGATATTTAAAGTTTCATTTCTGCGTTTTTTTTGCTTGATCAATGGTACAAATTCCCTTTTTATTGCGAATATAAAGAAAAACGGATATTATCAAAAGTATTTACCCACCATTCTTTAGAAAGCCATTCTTCAGAGTAACCGTTTGTAGTTATTTCGTCTCTTAGCTTATCCATAACTTTTTTACAAAATGAAAAGTTCTAATGTGTCTCCGTCTTTTAAAATGTCGTATGTCATTGGCGCTCTGCCGTTTAATTTCATTGCTAATACACCTGGCGGATACTTCTTAGTAATACTGGGGTAAGAAGTAAAAATGAAATTCAAAAAATTAGCAAAATCCAATCCCTCAGAAACAACGGCTTCTTCAAAGTCCTTATTTGTAATAAGTTGTAAAATTTCGTCGTAACAAATTCGGACTTTAACTGGATTTAAAAATTTACTAGCTTCCATAATTTGACAAAAAAGTTATGTGGATTCCTTATTTTTCCTTTTATAATTTTGAATAATTTCTTCTCGTTCTTTTTCCGTTATGTGACAGTTATCGCAACGGTACACTCCGCAAAGTGAAGAGTACCCTCCGTCTGGCAAAATAATTCTTTCTTTACATTTGGAACAGTATGTCGGTTCAAAAGTCGGAGGGTTTGGGAGTTTCTCAAAATTATATTCATTCATGCCGTACCAGACATACATTTCTAATTCATGTTCAAAATCTTCGCGACACTTTTCGCAGGTTTTCCAGTCGCCTTCATGTTCCTCTGTGTGGTGACTTGCGCACAGCGTAAACCGCCGATGATTGCGTGAGCAAATGTTGCGCGAGTACGAAAACATCATATACTCGCTTTCATCTCCGCACACCCAATTGCCACAACATTCAGTTTTGTATCTCGGTTTTTTTGATCTACCGCACAATCCGCAGGGCGGAATTCCAACGCTTGTTTTCGGTATTTTATTCCTCATATTTTTTGGCAGATTCTTTATTTTCATAAATTTACCATATAGGTTTTAATAAATTTCTCAATCGCTTTAACAGTTTCGTCTTTAAGTTTTGGATTGCTTTCGGCCACCCAGCGGGCAAAATTATAGAATTCGGTATTATCAACTTTCAGCCATTTGTTGTTTTTAGCCAAGAGTATCAGTAGGCTGGTAAGGCTAACTCGTTTGTTGCCGTTTTGGAAAGGGTGATTTTTTATCATTAAATAAAAAAGCATTGCCGCTTTTCCGGTCAGTCCTTTGTAAAGGTCCTGTCCGCCAAACGACTGAAAAGGCGTGGCAAGACAGCTCTCTAAGATATGTGGATTTCTAGTTTCAAATTGTGGTATTGGCTCATTAAAAGAGAGGTGCTTTTGGGCAAGCACGTGGGCAGTCTCTTTTACTTCGCCTATCGTAATGGGTTTGACTTTCCTGGCCATTATTCTTTTGCCAAGCGGCGCAGAGCTTCACCATATTCACTGACAACCCGACTAGTGGTGTCACTGATAAACTCCTTTTGTTTTGGGGTAAGTTTATCTGTGAGCGCTGGAGAAATATCTTCGCGCAAAATAACGTAGTTACGGCCGATTCTTTTCGCCGGTATTTCACCTTTTTTTATTTTTTTAAACACGGCGACACGACTAACGCCCAAAATTTCGGCCGCTTGGCTGGTGGTTATGTATTTTTCATCTTTTTCAGTTTTGTTAACCATAATATCTTAAGTTAACATAAGTTAACTATTTTAGTCAATTATTTAGCCTACTTTCTTATTTCCCAATAGATTCAGTAAACTTAAAAAGCGCCCTTTTTTGCGCATCTTCAAAATGCACAGATGGACGCTTGGCTTTTATAAAATCAATAGCTTCTTTTGGGGTTTTACCGTTTTTCACAAGATAAACCGCAACCAAAGTGGGAGCCCTGCCATGTCCGTTTTTACAGTGCACATATACTTTCCTTTTCATAGATACTATTTTCTCAATAACAGAAACTCCTATTTCAAACTGGTCTTTTGTTGGAGCGGCATTATCCTTGATCGGAAGCCACAAATATAATTCAACGCCAAAGGGAGCATCAATTTTATTCTCTTCAAGAGAAATATCGGCAGTGATGCCCTCTTTTAACAGGAATTCATCAAAATGAGTCTGACAACACTGATTTGTGCCGATATAAATTCCATCGGCAATATAGTCAAAATCTAATTTATTTTGGGGATGCGTTTTCATATTATAGTGAGAGTAGTTTTTGAATCTTTTGGCGTATCTCGTTTATTTCCATTGGCCCTCGCTTACGCTCGGCAATATTTCCATCTTTATTTACGAAAATTGTTTCCGGCATGGAAAATCCACCGATGGATTGATAAAACGAATCCGAAGGGTCAAGTAAAAATATCAAGTCACTCGTTACGCCCAATTCGTCCGTATATTTCTTTGCTGTCTCTCGCGACTCGGCTCTATCAATGGCGATGATTGCCACATCATCGCCGAATTCTTTTTGAGCGGCGGCAAAATCAACCAATTCTTTTCGGCAAAAAGGACACCATGCCGCCCATGAATTTATGACGAGCGGTTTCCTGCCAAAATCTGCAAGTTTCACCGTCTTGTCGTTATAATCTTGCAGAGCAAAATCAGGAGCTTTCTCCAATTGCGCCCGACGTTTTGATTCATCGGAGACAGGGCGGTTGGAAATTACTAACCAACCCACGCCTCCGACAATCAGAATGCCGATAATGATAGCTAGAACTTTATTCATATTTGATTAAATTTTTAGTAATTTTCGACCTTTTCCATTATAAATTATTTTAACAATTCCGTATCGGGATGCGCGGCAACCCACGAAAACCAGAACGCGCTAAACGGATTGATGCGTTCGACCGCGCCGTCAGCTCTTTTCTCAAAAAGCCGTACCGCATCAATATCTTTTTCGTACTGGGCAACAATTGTTTTGTTTTCAAAACGATCTTCGACCTTACCCATTTTTTTTATTGCTTCCGGCCAATATGCTTTTGCTTTTCCGTTGATGACAATGCCAAGCACAAAATCTTTTTCATTGAGGCGATCATCCTTCTTGCCGACGGGGAAGTAAGTGCCCGGGGTCGTGTAGTAATCACCATAAGGATCTTGGCCATAAAAACGCGCAGCCCCCGTATCACGGGAAAGCACTGATCCGCCAGAATGCAACTTTTTGAAATCGCCAAAGCGTACCATATCCGAGGAAAGAACTTTAAGTTTTGTCCCCGTCAACTCGCCCACAATTGCTTCGCCAAGAATTTGCGACCACAAGCTTTCCGTTTTGCGGTCATACATTACTAAATTAGAGTTCCACAGCTTTCCAGAGGTGCCAAATTCAACTCGCTCTCCGTTCACGACTGGATCGAAAACAATACCGGACAAGCAAAGGGGGCAATAGGTTACGAGAACCCGTTTCCCATTTATAGTGTCGTTTACAATCTCATGCCAAACCAAAATTTGAAAAGGATAAAACCGATTGACGGTGCCTATCTCAAGCGCAAGACCGGGTTCAGTATCTGACAACTGCTTGCCCGCCTCACTGATAGAAATAAATTTTGGACGATCGATAGAGGGAATGCCGTCTTTCGGAGGGCCGCCGCCAATAATTTCATTGAGCGGAATGCTATGTTTTACGCCGTCAGTAACCATAATTTCCTTTGTTTCCTGAAAAGTTTCTTTTATTACCTTTTCTGTTTTTTCTTGCTCCATCGCGGCCGGGGGACGTACAATATCGTCTGTCGTTTCTTTTTTCCCAACAACTTGTCCGTCCTGGATCACAATAGTTTCTTTTCTTGTTTCTCCCCCTCGAGGCAGTTGAAAATCGTTGCGGAATACTGCGCGCGACAAAAAGATTATCGCAATAATACCTAGAATAATAATGCCAATAGTTGTTGTTTTCGAAAAAATCATAAATAGAGTTAAAAAACCATAAGTTATTTTTCTTGTAGAGCCAGATCAATAAGTTGCTTTACGGCAGTGTATGGTTGGGCGCCACTCAAGGGAATTTTTTTACCGTTTGGAGCAATAATAATACTCCAAGGCGTTCCGCTGCCACCAGAATTTTGGCCGTCTTGAAGATCATCTGCGACATGCTGGGCGTATTTTCCACTATTTAAACACTCTGAAAACTTTGCTTTGTTTAATCCGACATAGGCGGCGATTTTTGGAAGCTCCTTTGGGTCAAGATTATTATTTGATGGCGTTACTTCAAAAATTCGATTGAGATATGCCCAAAACTTATCATTTCCACCCAGCTCATTGGCGCATTCGGTCGCCTCGGCTTCTTTACGAGCTTTGGGGTGAAGAGTGTCGAGCGGAAAATGCCGGTATACCCAGGCGACTTGTCCATTTTTGCCATATTCATCCAAAACCTGATTCATTGTAGAGTGAAATCGTTTACAGAATGGACATTCTATGTCGGAAAATTCAATGATCTTCACGGACGCATCGGGATTGCCGAATATATGATCTTGATTGGTAATTGGTCTAACGGTGATATTTGATTCGCCTGTTTCCGCTATCTGCCGACCCACTTCTGCGGCAAAGTTATTTTTGTCAACTTGTTTGTTCCCCGAAGAATAGAGAACAGCCCCTGCGATTAAAATTCCAGCCACGATAATCGCAAGTGGTATCATCATATTATTATTTTTTATTTCATTCATAGTAATAATTTATAGTTTATTTAATATTCAAGAGCTTTGATAGTCCTTCCTTATCAAAGCCGACTATAATCTGGCCATCAATATCAATGACTGGCACGGCCATTTGGCCTGACTTTTTAACCATTTCTTCTGCCAAGGCATGGTCGTTTGCCACATCTTTTTCTTCATATGCAACATTATGCTCTTTGAAAAAAGCCTTAGTCATTTTGCAATAAGCGCATGTCGGGGTTGTATAGATAGTTATTTTTTGCATATTTTTTGTTTTAATTATTTATTCGTCCCGTTAGAAGTAGCCGCGCCGCGGTCCTTCGGACTCGCGACAAGGTCGCGAGCGCGACTTCTAACGGGATTCGTTCGACTTTATAATCAAGCGAGTAAGAAAAATAAAAATGTTAATTTTTATTTCTAAACGAACGTAGATTATATCGAAGATATAAAGCGCATCAGTTGTTTGACTATGAGATTGTCTTTCTTTAATTCGTAGCAAACCATCTGACCCATTCTCATTTTTTCGATCAGTTCTAACATTTCTAAAACCCTCAACTGTTGGGACGACGCCGATACCGTAATATCAAAAACATTTGCGACATCTGTCACGCAAATATCATGATGTTCCATTAGCAATTTAAAAATCCGAAATCTGCCCGGGTCGCCCAACGCGCCAAGAATGATGGGCATCCGATCTTTTTTATCCGACAATTCTTTTTTTATTTTGTTTACTTGTTCTTTTGTCAGCATATTAGTTAAGCACTTGCGTAATTACTTAAATCTTACTCCCAATCAATTTTTGTGTCAAGTGGGCATTTATCCCCATACCCATAAATATACTCGCCCCATACCATCGCCCTGGGTAAGAACCCCCCATTATGAGGAACGGGTTTCTTAGTTTAGAAATCTTTGATAAACTCCCACACCATAAACTTTTCAAATTTTGGTGCGAAAGTAAGGTAGGTTTAAGCGAAGTCATAAAGATACTGGCAAACCCCGTCAAAAAAACTCAATTAACTAAAAACCCGCGCAATCACACGGGTTTTTAGTTAACTACCTTGAATTACGAAATGCCTTTTAGAATATGCGAAGCATATTTAGCTTTATGTAGATGAGTTTGAAAATTTTTGAGACGATATTAGGCATAATCATCGTTGAGAAAATTTTCAAACTCAGATGCCGAAGATAAAAAATACCATAGCATACTTCCTGCGGCCGCAGGAAGTATGCTATACCGAAGATAAAATTTTAGTCAAAAGCGCGTTTCGTGATTCAGGGTAGATAATTAGCTTTCCAAAATTTCTACATTGACTAACCTTGCTCCAAATTCTTTTGCCTCTTTGTATTCTGGAAACCATATATCAATATGATATTTACCTTTCCTTTGGTGCATTTTATCTTCTACGGTAAAAATTTTATCGCCATATATTTCAGGAATTTTAACCTTTGTGCCAAAAGACAACATATTGTTGGCTATAATTCCATCTACAACTTTCTTCCCGGAAGCGGTAATAAATGGAGTATCATCTGTTTGGTCTTTAGTGCTGGAATAGGCCGTAATAACCATTTTTATTGTTTTAACTACCTTATAAGAAGATTTAGCTACGCATAATTTTGAACGGCTATTTTCAACAATTTTAACGGAATTTGATAGTGATGCTTGACTCTCAACATCAGCATCAATTATCTGCGGCACCATTATTCCGTACAATACAACCCCAGATATAGAACCTATGATTATAGAACGAATTAATAATGATTTTTTCATAGTTATAAATTGTGCCAATTTAATATTGTTTTAATTCTATTAAAAAACTCCCTCAGGGAGTATGCCTTAATGCTATCATAATCAAGCACACTTGTCAATAGTTACACGATAATTCCTTTATTATGTCAACTCTTCCTTTTTTAATTAAAATGGTATAAAAATAACTTTTTTACGCACAAATTTATAAATAGCTAACTATTAAAGGCGAAGGGTCAATATTACCAAGTGTGACAAAAAGATACCATATCTTTATGGTATCTTTGCTATTTGAGCGGGTGAGCAGAATTGAACTGCCGCCTAGACATTGGCAATGTCTTATACTACCACTGTACGACACCCGCGAAGCTAGTAATGAGTTTTTAGTTAATGAGTATATTATAACTATTTTTACTCATTAACTTATAACCAATTAACTAATTTACTCACTATATGCCGGAGGCGAGAATCGAACTCGCGACTCCTGGTTCTTCAGACCAGAGCTCTTACCACTGAGCTACCCCGGCTTATATTTTTAGTCTTGTGAACGGCATAGGACTCGAACCTATAACCTTACGGATGTAAACCGTATGCTCTACCATTGAGCTAGCCGTCCAATACTAAACCAAAAAATGTGCGCGGGACAGGAGTCGAACCTGCATGCCTTGCGGCGTATCCACCTCAAGGATATGCGTCTGCCAATTTCGCCACCCGCGCGCTATTTATTCCTTTGTCCCGGGCGCTGTTATCCGTGCGGTTTCTTCTATGGTTTTCGCCAAGAGTTCTTCTTTTTCCGCAATAGCAACACCGAAAACTCTCTTTTTTAATTTTAATCTTTTCCCCTTAGCTTGCCTCAAGTAATAAAGTTTTGCCCTTCTCACCTTTCCCGATCTTACAATTTCTATTTTGCTTATTGACGGCGAATGAATGGGAAAAATTCTTTCCACCCCCACCCCATCAACAACTTTTCTTACCGTAATGGTAGCAGAAATTCCTTTGCCGTGTTTTTTGGCAATAACCATCCCCTCAAATATCTGAATTCTTTCCTTGTTTGATTCTTTTATTTTTTGGTGAACCTTAATGGTATCGCCAGGCCCTATGTCGGGCATATCTTTAAGTTGCGCTTTTTGGAATGTTTCAATTAAGTTTGACATAAGATTATAAATTCAAAATCCGAAGCCCTAAATTCTAAGCAATATCAAAATTCAAATTTCTAAATATTCAAAACGTGTTTTGGATTTTAGATTTTGGTAATTTGTGCTTATTTAGGATTTAGAATTTTGTATTTAGGATTTTTAGTACATTGTTTAACTCTTCTGGCAATTCAGAATTGAATTCTTTTATTTCACCATTAGGCAATGTGATTTTTAAATATCCTGCATGTAGAAATTGTCTATCTAATCCTGTGGGGATTGACGAGTTTTTAAATCCATACATTTTATCTCCTGCAATCGGATGATGAAGGTAAGCCAAATGGCATCTTATCTGGTGCTTCCTGCCAGTTTTTATTTTAGCTTCTAATAAAGTGTAGTTTTTAAACCTCCGCAGGACTTTATATTCCGTAATTGCTAATCTTTTATTCTCTGTTTTTGGATCTTCGGGCAAATAGGCTTTTTGTTTCCTTGGGTCTTTTGGCGACCTTCCTATCAAGGTTTCAATGACACCTTTATCATTTTTTATAACTCCAGTTACAAGGGCTGTGTATTTTTTTCCTACCTCTCTATTTTTAAACTGATTTTGAAAAAAAATCAAGTTTTCGGCGCTTTTTGCTACCAAAAGTATGCCGGAAGTGTCTTTATCCAACCTATGCGCTATTCCATATCTTGGCGTCTCCCCCACGTTTTTAAGTTCAGGTTTCTGCTCTATTAGATAATCTATAACTGTTTTATCAACAAGACCCGACCTCGTTGACTCTGTTGAGCCTTCGTTAAAAACAACAATTCCAGCCGGTTTGTCTATTACTAATAAATCGTTGTCTTCATATATTATTTTTAGGTTCATTACTAAAAATTACGTAATTATTATTTTATTGAATTCTTCCCCGCCCGCGGAGAGACTGGGAAGCTATTCTATTATAGATAATTCATTCTGTAATCTCTGCGATCGCAGAGATTACAGAACTTTAAAATTTTAAACACGTTAAAACTAACCTATACCCAAAATATCGCGATCGCGATATTTTGGGTATAGGTTAATTTACCATATTGATTGCTATAGATTAAACTCTCCCCCCATTCACAGAGGGACGGGGAAATATTTTATTATAAAAATGCTTAGATGTAACCCATGACATAATTACGCTTAGTATAAAAAATATAATAGCTTCAATTATATTTATTTTTATTGCAATTTTATTAAACTTGTGGGCGCATCCTGACTCGAACAGGAAACCCCTTTTACGTCAAAAAAGTGCTCTACCATTGAGCTATGCGCCCCCCAATTTAACGACCAATATAGACTATATTAGCCGTTAAACTCGAAATGTGTATTTATACATCAGAACCATACTTTTTGGTTTTTGTGGGCGCACTAGGATTCGAACCTAGAACCGATCGGATATAAGCCGATTGCTCCGCCATTGAGCTATGCGCCCATTACTTTTCTCCATATTTTAGAAGCTTCTAAAATATGGAGAAAAGGTATTTTTATTTTTTTGTTATTTTTTTACTAATTATTTTTTCAAATTCTTCTCTTTCTATAGTTTCTTTTTCAATTAAGGTTTTAGCAATTTTTACCAGTAAGTTTTTTTTACTTTTCACTATTTCTTGGGCTTTCTTTTCGGCATTTTTTACAATACTTTCAATTTCTCTATCAATTTTAGCCGCTACGATTTCGGAATAATTCCTCTGTTCTGAAATTTCCCGCCCCAAAAAAACTAATTCTTCTTTATCGCCAAAAGCAATCGGACCTAAAGAAGACATTCCATACTCTTTAACAATTTTTCTGGCCAATTCTGACGCCCTCACTAAATCATTGGAGGCGCCGGTGGTCATTTCGCCAAAGATTAATTTTTCGGCGCACATTCCACCCATTAGCGTTGCAATTTCCGCCATAAATTGGGTTTTTGTTTTCATTTTATTTTCTTCCGATTGAACCTGCAAAGTATAGCCACCAGCCATCCCTCTGGAAATAATGGAAATTTTTCTGACGGGTTCGGTGCCTGGAATTGAACTTGAAACCAAAGCGTGGCCGGCTTCGTGATAAGCGGCAATTTCCTTTTCTTTTTTAGATAATAAATGACTTTTTCTTTCGGGACCAAGCAAGACTTTTTCAATAGACTCTAAAAATTCTTGTTGAAAAACTTCTTTTTTGTTCCGTCTGGCGGCGAGTAGGGCGGCTTCATTTGCCACATTTGCTAAATCAGCTCCAGTGAACCCGGGCGTTCTTTCAGCAATTTCTTTGAAGTTTATATCTTTGGCCAAAGGTTTTTCTTTTGAATGTATTTTCAGGATCTCTTCGCGATCGTGGACATCTGGTGGATCTAAAACAACCTTTCTATCAAAACGACCGGGTCGCAAAAGTGCTGGGTCTAAAGTATCCGGACGGTTGGTTGCAGCAATAATAATTACCCCGGTTTCTCTTTCGAATCCATCCATTTCAACTAAAATTTGGTTTAATGTTTGTTCCCTTTCATCATGACCGCCGCCAATTCCTGTTCCTCGGTGCTTGCCAATAGCATCAAGCTCATCAATAAAAATTAAGCAATTATGAACAAACATTCTGTTTGCCAGAAAATTATGATTTTTTTCCGCGCACAGATCGTATACCGCTTCTTTTCTGGTTAATTTTTTAATTTTTATAATCTTGCTCCAAAAAACATCTCCATTGCAAATCTGCTCTAACTCTTGAATCGCATCTGTTTTTTGTAAATTATTTTTAATGCGCCAGCTATTCATTTCTTCTACTTTTTCGACAAGATTGAGTCGCGACGGGATATGGATATTTCTTTCCCAACAAGATACCATGTGGCCATTGTAAAATTGCCTTTGACCCATATTAATTGAAGTTCGCGCCTCTTCTAAAAGATTACCTATGGGAATTTGTTCTATTCTGTTAAAGCTTACTCCAGATAGATTGAGTGCTGTCAGCCGTTCTTTCTTTTTTGGATGACAAGAAAAAACTTTTTCTTTAAATGCTTCGACGGTGCTTTTGCCGGTAATTTCTATACTACCTCCTTCATTCGCTTTGGTAGCATATGAAATAATACCTAATCTATGGAGAGCACTCCTAATAAGGTGATTAAGATTTTTCTCTGTAGCCACAATAACAATTTTTGGCACATTGGTAGTATTGGAGCAGTATCCATCGCCATCGAAAATACCCCTTAACCAAGCGGCAATTAAATGCTCAGGCAACATTAAAAGAGCATCGTCAACTTTTTCAATAATCGTCCTGATTAATTTGTTATTAACATGGGTAGTATAGCAATCTTTTAATGTTTTGGGGAACTTGCCCTGGGGGAGAAGGTTGCTAAAGTATTTTTTGTTCAGATATATCTTAGGTTGATACCCAAACTTTTTTTCAATGATATCAGAGAACTTTTTATGTAACTGTAATTCCGTATTAATAAATTGAATAGAATACCTGTTACTCTTAGATAATGATCCATCGCTATCTATCAAACCTTTTAAATAAAGGATTTCTTCATCGATATATTCGGGAATTTTATAGAGCCATGAATCAGTCCACCCCCCTTTCCCTATTGCAATTTTATCAATATTTTCAAAGGCATATGTTCTTTGATCGCTTATCCTCCATGATAATAATTTTCCAGTTTTTTTATTTTTTACGCCTGATTCGTTTTTTAAGTAAATCCTGACATCCTGCGGCAACAACTCCATAATAGAGGGAACTCTATCCAATGTCGTGATTTTTTTAGGAGAAGCAATATAGTCATTTGCGGTTAATTGTTCTGCTTCTATCCATTGTAGTTTCCCATTCCTCAATACCGGGAATTGATGGTTGCCGGTTGCTTTTATATTAGTATGGTATGTTTTAATTTCAAAAATTTCTTTTTTGCTTCTTTTAGTTACCCCAATAATAGTATCATCTTCCACAGAAAAATTTTTTTCGTTTAGGGATGGGATTTTTAATCCGATCATTTTTTTATCAAAAATTTCTTTTATTGGAATTTCGTAGCCATTAGCTAATGTGATTAATGTATCGCCAGTAACGCAGGGCGCCGCTTTTTTTGCATTAGAGAAGAGATCCCGTGCTCTGCTAGCGCCCACACCTACAAACATCTCAATAAATTCTGATCCTGAAATTGAAAAAAACGGCACACTGGCCTCTCCACTGACGGCACGCGCCAATAAAGTTTTTCCTACACCAGCACTTCCCACTAATAAAATCCCTCTCGGAATTTTTGCCCCCATTTCCAAATATTTTTTGGGGAATTTCAAAAAATCCACAATTTCTATTAACTCTTCTTTTGCTTCTTTTAACCCAGCCACGTCCTTAAAATTTATCTTTTGTTTATCGTGCCCTTCGGCTCCAAAAATTCTGGCTTTGGCTTTGGTAAAATCAAAAATCTGCAGGGCGCCAGATTTGGCTTGCCTCATCATGGTCCACAAAAAAAATCCAATCACTACCACTGGCAAGATTCCATAAATCAGAGCAGGGAGCAACCATGACCAAACATTTTCCTGTTGGGGGATTGCATCAATCTCAACTTTTTGCAATTTATTTTTATCAACCCCTAAATTCAAAAGCAAGTCAGGCAAAACCGAATTTGATTCTTTCATAGATTCGGCTGTTTTATTATCTTGATAAAGGATTTTAATATTGTTGCCCGACACCGTAATTTTTTTTAATTTATCCTGATTAAGATCCTGAACCAATTGAGAAATTGATATTTGACTGGGCTTTTCTGAAGGTAAGTAAAGTAAGCTGAAGATTCCTCCGATAGCCAGAAAGATTAATACCACAAAAATAAAATTTTTAATTAAAAGATTTAATTTCATAAAAATATAATCCGAATTCTACTAATAAAATCCGAATGCTACGAATTAACTTTCCTTATATGAAAGATCGGGGTATAGAATATTTTTATTTATTCGATGCATTCGGATACATTTGTAGATTAGGATTATAATTACACGAGTAATCTTAGCATTATTTTAAATATTTTTCAAATTTTTGTATGACCCCACCCAATTCTGGACTCTTGAGGCATGTTAAGAATAATCGGTTGCTCTGCCTGCCATTGTAACATAAATTGCATCGGAGAGAGTTTGTTGTTGAAGGCGTAGTGAACTCGTAAGG
>Ga0213870_1000865_pt1 | contig 14045 bp, 9 predicted proteins | sample WICALVC2017_Meta_FD_160119 | JGI IMG/M metagenome (GOLD analysis project Ga0213870, IMG submission 160119) | Freshwater microbial communities from subterranean cave lake in Wind Cave National Park, South Dakota, United States - WICALVC2017 | ecosystem: Environmental > Aquatic > Deep subsurface >... | reverse complement strand
CATAGAAGTTTAAATTTTGAAATGCTCGAGACACCAAAACAAGCATTTATAAGAAAAAGGAGGAAAGAGTAGATATGGCAAAGAGGATTAATTTATCGTTAGGAAATATTAATCGGATACCACATGTTTTTTTGTTTTTATGCTGGGTAATCGACAGAATTGTCCATAACTGATAGTTTTCTACTTTGGCATTATATTCGGACAATATTTAACTTGGTAAATCCTAAAAGCTAACAATGCGCAGCGAATTAGATAGTGGTTTACTCAAAGAAGTCAAATCAATAAAATTTGAAATCGAAAATATTAAATACTAAAATGAATCAATAAAGTATGTTAAGTTGAGCGTAACGCTTTTATTTGATACTCAACCCTAACCATTTATTTTTCTCTCAAAACTCTAGTTCTTTTTTCAAAAACTTAGTTTTATCCTATAACGATTTTATCAAGGATAAATTTATAAAGATGGTAACTTTAGTTACCACGTGGTTATCTATAGGTAACTGTGAAAAAGAGGTAAAAATGGCACATCAGAAACTTGTTTTAACACTTGACAAAGAAATTATTATAAAAATTAATCATAAATTTAAGAAGGAAGGATATAGAAATGCGCAACAGTATGTATATGAACTTATAAGAAGAGATCTTTTCAGGAAAAAAGCAGGAGGAAGGCCTAAAATACTGCCTTCTGAAGAAACATATCTCAATAAATTTTCAAGCCCTACTAAAAAATCAAGAAAAATTGAAAAACAAATAAGTGAAAGAATATGAGCTATGAAATATTGATCTCCTCTGCATTGTCAGGACTTTAGGAGATATTATTCGTGGCACTATTGGATTATTCAAAGCAATGGCTGTAAAAATGAGAATTTATTGGCCCTATTGGATTATGACTGCTATTATTTCTGGACTGATAGGGGTTTTAACAGGAATTGTTTTCAGCTTTGATCCGCGCGTGAGCATTTTAGCTGGTTACGCAGGCATTGATATTTATTAAAGGGAATAAAACCTACAATTGAAAGAATTGAAACTTATTATCCTGACTTCGAAATATAAGTGCGTAAAAATAAGAGATGAGAATATAAAATATATTTTTCATTCGAAAAGCCTCTACAAAAAATTGCGGATGAATAGAAACAAGAAATTTCAGAGGGATTTATCAAAAGGAGATAAAATTCTTTCAAAGATAAATAAAGGAAAACCAATTGGTGAACATATTTCTCGAAAGGGAAATATTATTCTGAAAGGAGAGATACAAACAACCTTTTCTAAGATTGTTAACCCATACTTCACAGACCTTGAGGGATTTTTTATTTTGGAAAGTTCTGTTGACGAAGAGCCATATAAGATATTGAAATTATATAAAAACAAAGACCTTGCAGAGAAGTTAATTAGAAATATGAAAGAGGGAACAGAATTAAGGCCAATAAAACATATAACAAAAGAGGCAATTATTGGTTATATGGTTATAGTTTTCCTCACAAATTGCTTGATTCAATTGACACATTTTTTGAACCAGGATAACGTCGATAAAAATCTAAAGTCACTCAAGAAAAAAATCAATTGTCTGACACTTACCATAATTTATGACAAAAGCGTATTCAAATTTAGTGTTTTATCGAATATTTCAGAGGAAATAAGGCAAATTCTGTGAGACTCTTTGAGAGAATTTAGTGAAAAGCCTCCGGACTGGATTAAAATTTAGCCAACTGTCAAAACTCTATGAGTGAATGATTTAGCGAAAGCCATGTGGCGAAGTCGAGTTCCTAACATAAGAAGGATCTAAAAGGCCAAGCAGTTCTATAAATCTTCCACATTTATGGCATCTAACACTACAATTTGCGTCAGAATATTTTGTTATAATTTCCTGTCTATCAATAATAATAAAATCTTTGGTGAGCGACTTCTGTAAATGTCATACGTTATTTCTTCTTAACTTTTCCAATACTTACGTTATACCCTGACTTATAACCTTTATCTCCGACCCAATTAATGTTAGGGCCACAATCTCCTAAACTTAGGCAAATCTCTGCTCTTTCTTTAGCCCAAGAATCATCTAAACATTCACAGTTGTTGCTACATTTCTCTCCTCCAAACAATCCCTTCTCAAATGTCACGACACATTGCGCATTTCCTTGTGCGCAAATGTTTTGTGCTTCTTCACCTTGCCAGAACTTTAATCCTGGTGGATTCTTAGGAAAACAAGCTCCTTTCTTAGAAGCTTCTTCAATGAACAATCTGACTTCTTCTTTCCAGATACAATCTCTCCTATCGGTATTTTCGCAATCTGCTCTATCTGTTTGTGCAGTACAATCCTGCCATCTGTTTACTCTGCAAGCTGCCTGAGAAAAACTTCCTAATGTTGTTTCAATTTTATCTTCGATACATTCTTCTTGTCTAAAATCTGCGCATTGTTCTAAAACTTCTTCGCCATTAATACAAATATGCTTATAGAATCTGCTTCCAACAGTATTTACTCCTTTTTCAGTATCACCCTCATCATCAAAAATACACCATGACTCTCCATGTTTGTAAGATTTTCCATTTTGCGTCTTCTTGCAATTCAAATCAGCGCAGACATTATCTCCGTATTTTGGTTGTCCAGTCTCTTTATTAGCTGCTCTGCAATAACTTCCCAATAGATAATTACAATTTCCACAATTTGCTGAACCTGGGTTTGCAACATTTTGATTGCAAGATTCTGCTTTAGATTTTATATTGCTCCAATAATCAGAATCCTCTAGTTTACTAGCATCGTAGATATTAGCAGGGTTTCCACAGCTATCCACAAAATAAACCTCGTCTTTCCCAGGCACGCATGTTGTCTTTCTTGTCGGCCCGCACTTTGTTCCTAGCTCCTCTGCGCTGCAGAGTCTTCCAGTGAAGAACTCTCCTTTAACACTAGTTTCGCTCACACCCCTCTCACATTCAGATCTTGTAGTAAATTTGCAAATTCTTTCAAATTCAAAATCAAATACGCACGCGCCTTTCTCCTGTGAGCTTGCAGATAAAACACACTCGACCTCACTCTTAATATTCTTATTATAGTTGGTGTTCAATCCTAAATAGCTTGAAAGTTTCTTGCATCTCACTAAAGTTACGAAGGCAGCCTGATCTCCCAAGATACAACATCCTAAGTCGCATTGTGGTGGACTAATCTCATTCCATGTTCCGCCATTGGCATTACAAACTAGTTGCGGAGTATTGTCCATACAAGTTCCTTCGTTAGAGTCGTAGCATGTCCCTGCTTTACAATATGATGTAGACTGACATGAAGTTGGCAATTGCTTAACTCCAGGTTTGCATTCATTTAGAGGAACATCTTGGCAATATAATCCAGATTTAGTTTGCTCACAGCAAAATATCTGTTTATCGCTTTGAGCAAATATCCCGACAGTTGAAACTATAAAAACAGTAATAATAAGCAAAGTAATTAAGTTTCTTTTCTTTTCCATTATTCCTCATCACCATAGCCAGCAGGCCAGGCCAGACTTCGCGAAGCAAAGTTAAACTCTTCCCTTGTAACAACGTTACTCAATTTATAAATGGTAGTACCATCGCTTAACTTTGTCTTGTCAATTTTCAAGTTAGGATAATATTGTAAATAAAGTTCAGTAGCACTGCCTCCTAATTTAGACTCTGATTCGATAATGCTTTGCGCAATAAACAATAAGTCATACATTTCACTTTCAAACCTAACATCGAAATTCTTAAATGTTTCAGCTGTCTCCTTTTTTACGGTCAAAGGAGCATTATATCTTACAATAATCTCACGAGGAATAATTGATAGCTCAGAATTAATACTTCCAGAAGAAACCTCATATCCTCTTTTTTTATATTCTTTAATTAAATTATTCATGCAATTATTAGCTCTATCCTTCAGCATTAAATTCAGCTCCTTCTCGAAATTTTTTTTAGTCATAGGTTGTTGTATTGTGCAAGTCTTATAATTATCTCCTGTATAACATAGGTATTGTATTTTATTACCGTTATACAAGGCAACCCCTTCTGGATTCTGATAACCTCCTTGTTTGGAAAGCTGTTCAATTGTGGGTTTTATCTCAGGCTCAATACAACTGGACAAATATGAGTTTGGTGATAATTCTATCTCTCCTATTCCAAGAATCTTGGGCTTAAACAGAAAAATTAAAACAATTAATGCTAGTATGATAATGGCAACTATTATAAAAATTGCCATCTGCCCTCTTTTTGACATATTATACATGTTTCTATCAAGAAAATTTTCTTTATAATTCTTCCTATGTTTAGTCATATGACTCCTCCCTTCCCAACTATAACGCTACAACTTCCTGGCGTATTCTTCCAGTTGTCTCTGCATTTAACATAATACATATTCCCATCAAACCCTGCACTATGTATCTTCTCATTCCCACTCATTAAAGTTCCATTTAGAAATTCAAATCCGCAGTTATCTATATTCCCTCCCTTAATAAATGAGCATGTAGAATTTTCATTAGTCACAATAGTTAATGTCCCAGATTTATCATAAACTCTTGCCACTTTGGGTGGCGTTATATCTAATTCTACTTTAAATTTAGAAATATTTTGCGCGGAATTTCCAACGCTATCTTCGCATATTATTGGAAATTCATATTCTCCTGTAATTATCTGGTCAAAAATCTGCTTATGCGTTGTTCCAAAAGTCTCGCCAATTTCTCTTCCGAATAATTTACAAGTTGCCTTTCCATTATCAACGCCTCCTTTAGTTTGAGCCTCTAATATTACTGTAGCAGGTTGCACTCCCAACGTAAGATTTTCATTATGAGGTTTTATAAAACTAATAACTAACTGGTTCTCTGTTTTCTTTATTTTAAATTCATAGGGATCAGACATAATATTCCTTTTACTCTCGTCTCCAGCAAGCCAGGGCTGATCTTTACATTTAATATAAAATACATTTTCATTTTTGTCAAGATTAAATGTACTTTCACATTTCCATCCTAATAAAGATCCTCTATCTTGAACATCATTCTCACATTCCATTTTATTTTCCATTTTATCATAATCTTCGTCTCTATTCGTATCCCATTTACATTCAGCAGGTTCATTAACAAATATACTTCCATCAATGGTGGCGGCATTAAATCTTACAAATTCAGAATAAGGTTCTCTCCCTGTAACAATGGGGGGAGTTTTATCTTCTCCAGGTTTAACGCAGAAATTCACAACGTATTCCTGCGCTTGCTCCCCATTTCCCTGTCCGTCTCTGCAGCGGAGATATAAATTAAAATCAGCTCTTCTGTTGGGGTCGTATCCCGGAGCTCCTAAACTTGTTAAATCAGGTATAGTAAACAATTGGGAATGATTATACAAATATAAGTTCCTGTCGCCAAAATCAAATCCGTCTTCTTCTTGATCCATCTCATCAAAATTATTTGTGTGTTGTGTTGTATAACGACAATATCCTGGCTCATTCAAATTAATTCCAAAAACAACATTTTGATATGAGGAGAGGCACCCATCATTTGCATCGCTAACAATTTTCATTCCATTAGAATTTTTTTCATAATGAAATCCTTTCGTTAATACTGCTTCCCACGGCAAAATCACTGGAGAACTAACATCATTCTCTCCTAGATCAATACACTTTTCTTCCCTACTTCCTTCATTAATAAGCTCACAAGTCTGCCCAAAAGATTGGCAAGCATATTTTGAACATTTATATCCATCTTTACCACATTCACTACATTTTGTCCCTCCCAAGGGTTGCTGCCATGGCTGGCATTGGAATGTCACTACTTTTTTCTTTGTATCGCCTACTCCCATGGCTTTGAAAATGACGATAGTTATAATTACTAAAGCAATAAGTATAACAGCAGCCCATAATAAAAATATGCCGGCAGCTAACCCGGCTTTTATTATAGCTAATCCAGAACCGGCCCCGACTGATCCAATTCCTGAAGCAGCTAATCCTAGAATTCCTGCACCAATTGTTCCGGCTCCAATTAAGGCCCACGTTACAGCAGGATCTAATCCGCCTTCAATTCCTGTATATTTTATTAATAAAGATGTTATAGCAAACCCAATTGCTACTGCTGCTAGTATTGTAGAATAACCAGCAATGCTAGGTAATAAATAACCAGCTATTGGAGCAACAGTACCTGTAGCACCGCTAATTGTCCCGGCGATATTCAAAATATCAGTATCAGGTACAAGCTCGCATCCGAAAGGCAAATTGCATTCAGGATCTATCTTCTTCCCTCTCAATTTTCCAATACCCCCAACAGCATCAATGTAAGCACTGACATTTGTCTCAACAATTTTCCCCTTGACAGGTTCAGAATATTCTTTAATTTCATTCAAATATTTATCTTTCAACTTCTTAGTATTCTTTACTTTGTAATTCAAAGTTAAATCCCCCTCGTAATTCACCTTCGCCCCGCAATCTCCCATGCTCATACATAAATCATTCATTTGTTGTGCAAACTCTTCTTTCAAGCAGCCTTCATTCACTTTTGTTTTCCAGCCGCCTATTTCCTTTACATAAATAACTGTGCATTTCTGATTTGCGAATGCGCAGCTTAATTCCCCTCCCTCTGCATTTTTCCTCAAATCAAAACCTGGAGCATATTTTGGAACACACATCTCAAACTTGAAATTATCTGCAGCATCAACTTTCTTCAGAATGCAATGAGGATTCTTTATACATTTATCATTTCGTGTTTCCATAGCCGCTTGCCTTTCTGCCTTTGTATCTCCTTTAACTTCAGCATTATATTGGAGGCATAGCTGCCATAAATTAGTGATGCATGCCGCATTAGAAATTTCTTTTCCATTACTACTTTTAATTTTGCTCTCAGTACAAATTTCATTTCTGTAATCTGCACAAGGATCAACCTCAACATTGCCATCAAAACATGTCGCTATAAAATGTGTGCTGCCCGGAGTATCTACTGACCTTTCAAATCCCCTCGCCCCTTTTTCAGCTCCAATATTTCCTTGGTACTCACACCATCTCTCGCCATTTTCTCTTACATTTCCTTGCTTATCAACACATCTCATATCTCTACAAACAATATTAATGCTATTGTCGGATAATTTCTCTTTTGCAGTTTTTTCTCCACACACGCTTCCTAATAGACGATTACAATTCCCACATTCTTTTTGATTTTTCAAATCTTTTCCTAAATCACAGCCTTCGCTCTTTGGCAATATCCTTCCATTGCCCCAGCTCTTAACTTTATTTGCATTATAAATATTCTCTCTATTTCCCTCACTGTCAAACCAATATATTTCATCTTTTCCTTCTACGCATTTTGCAGTTGCCTGTTTTTTATAAGTCATCTTCAAATCAGGATGCGTGCACAAAAATCCTTCATAAAACTCTCCTTTGTTCTTCAAACATTCTTCTTTTATTATGAATTTGCATTTTTTCTCATCGCTAGTTTGGAAAATGCAAGCTCCCTCTGCTTTCGTATGACTTAAAGCTAGGCAACTTAATTCATTTTTTATCTCGGGTCTGTATTTTGTTGTAATGCCCTCAACCTCTTCGATATTCTTGCATTCTCGTGTAGTCACTAAAGGCCTTACATCATCTCCAACAACACAACATGCTTTTTGGCACTCAGCAATATTTCCAGCAGGATCATCAAACCATTGTCCGCCTTTCGACTCACAATTTTCTTTTGTTGCTCTCTCAGAGCAAGTCCCTACTCTAGGATCAAAGCATGTTCCTAATTTACATTGCGGCACATTACTTCTGGAAGGCAAACACTCTCCGGCGCATTTATTTTTACATTCACTCGCGACATATTCTTGGCATAAACTACCGTCTCTACCTTTGATGCATGTAGAAACTCCTTCCCTCAAGTCACTCGCCTCCAAAGCAGAAACTAAATTCTTTTCGCTGAAAATAGTCTTAATTAGAATCTTCAATCCAAAAGATAACATGCTCAAATACCCTAATTTCTGCCCTCCTCTGCTAATATATCCTACTGCCTCTAATCCATATCCGCTTTCCCGCAGAATATAAGAAAAAGCAAAAATTCCAATTACCAACAAAGTTATCTCAAACCATGCTTTTCCTTGATTTTTATTTTTTGGTTTCATTTCTATTTCTTTTGTCTCCATCTTACAATCCTGGCGGGATAGCACAGCTCCTTACAGCTATATTCATCTCTTTTCTAGATTTTTTATCCTGGAGAGTATAAATTTCTGTTGAATCAGATAAAACGTCTCTTTTAATCTTGAATTCAGGATAAAGAATCATATATCCTGCATACTCAAAATAACAGTATTTTGCTTCCTGGCTTGCAATTTCCATAGCTAGTCTTGATAAATCATAAATAGGATTGATAATCACAATATCAAATTCATTATAATTATAACTCTGCTCTTTTATCCTCAGATTAACATCTTTATCAATTGAAACAAAAATCCTATCAGGAGCAAGTTCAATATCTAAATTCATTGCCCCTAAACTAACCTGTCCTTCTCTTTTTTCTATTTCTATTTTATAATCCTCAAAGCACTGCCCAACTCTAGGGATAATATAATTCTTCATCTCTTCCTTTATCTCATTTATTAAAAGAGGATGCTCGTTTATACAAGGATTATAATTCCCTGCATTATAGCATAAATAGCTTACATTCAGCCCATTATACATCTTTGTATGCTCTGGTTTAATAAATCCTCCTTGAGGAAGCATAATATCTATAGATTCTTGAACATATTTCTTAACGCAGTTAGAAATAAATCCCTTAGGATCTTCTTCAACTTTTTCAATTACAGGCACATTCAGTTTTCTCTGGAAAATGAAAAGTAAAATAATAAAGACTAGTATTGCTATTGCTACGATAATCCATATTGTCATCTGTCCTCTTTTATTCTTCATTTTTTCATCCATAAAGTTGTACCTCTCTTTTTAATTCTCTCAACTTCTCCTTCAATCAAAAGCTCAGTTAAGTACCTGTCAGCAGTATTCCATGACATCTTCAATAATTTTGCAATTTCAGAACTTGTTACTATCCTCTGCTTTTTTATATAGTTCAATATTTTGTCTTTATGTGATATCATATGATATATCCTGAGTCTTATAAATCTAGATATAATATTATATTATAATATATAAACCTTTACATCAATCTTTAAATAAAACTCCTCCCATAAAAATAAATGAATGAATCTCAACCAGATAAATCAAAACTAGGATTAGTGCAAATATTTTGGGGAAATGGAAAAGGTAAAACAACATCTGCCATAGGCACTGCTCTGAGAGCATGTGGCAATGGTTATAGAGTCCATCTAGTCCAATTCATGAAAAACGGCACACGCGATTATGAAATTGATTACCCGGGAGAAATAAAAGCACTGGAAAAATTCCAAAACTTTACTTACAAACGCTTTGGAACAGGAACATGGATAATAGGAAAACCAAAGCCCCACCATATTGAAAAAGTAAATGAGGCCTTAAATTATCTGAAATCCTCACTCAATCAAGATTTTGACATTTTAATTGCTGATGAGATCCTCTACGCTGTACAATTAGGCCTTTTAGAAGAAAATAAAGTAATAGATCTAATAAAAACAAAACCTAAGAATAAGGAATTAATCCTGACAGGCTCTCACATTCCCTATCCCAATATTTTTGAATTAGCAGATCTAGTTACAGAAATCAAAAAAATAAAACACCCTTATGATAAAGGTATTTTAGCGAGAAAGGGGTTGGAATATTAGGATTGTAAATAACTACTTCATAAGGCTAAATAGATACTAAGCCTCAAATTCCTTCTCCTTTCTCTTGCTATTTCCATTAATCTTTATTTCGCGAATAATCCTTCCCTTCCTTTTCGCCAATTCGCGAAGTTGAACAGGATCGCTAACGCCTTGAGGCAAAATTATTTCATCAATTTGAAGAGTATGTTTAATTGCAATTTCATTGAAATCGCTCTGATCAAAAAATAAATCTTCGACTATAGATTTATCATTAGTTTTTAAAGAACAAAAATCTGCTTTAGGCTCTCCCACTCCATTTGTTGAGGGTTTAGAATTCTTCGGCGCTTTTGCCTTAATCTTTAACACGCATCCAGGAACAGAAAACGAGAGTGCATAAAATGCTCGAGGCTGTTTATTCATTAAATCTAGAATATTTTTTGCATTAGTAACACAATTAATCACAAACCGTTTTACCCCTGCAAATTGCTTAACATTTGAAATTTCAAATTGGGCACTATTCTGGATATTAAAAATAGAGATGATAACGCCTGTAATTTTTACATCTTCAGATGCTTTTTCCAGACACTTACGGACAAAAAAATTAGCAAACTCACTACTTGTTTTTATATTCCACTTATCTTTCTGCTTTTTTGCATTTATCAAATATTTATTTTCAAACTTTCCTCTGCTGAACTTAATAAATTCGCTATGAACCTCTTCATCAGAGTTTCCAGAAAAAATTTTCTTCATTATACTTTCCATGAGTGCCAAAATCTTTAGAGCTTTATAAACTTTTTTGCGGTTATACTTTTTTTGCATGATAAACTTTTTTGGTTAATTTAATAATTTGAGAATTGTCGTTGGACAATATTTTTCGGATAACAGATATAGCTTAGGAGAGAGGTAATTTTATAAATTGTCCTTCGCTTAATTAGTGATGAGAAAGAGGTCTGGAAATAGGAAGAATATTAGATATATCTTTATTATTTTATTAGTGATACTATTATTATATCTTTTATACTTCAATAAAGTAAGTCTTCCATTTAAAAAATCTTCTGATTCTACTATAAAGGGATCTCCTTTATTACAGGGAGAAGTCCGTAATTCTATTGAAGTTATAGAAATAATAATACCCTCAGATCACGTAAAAGTCCGCTATCCAGACTATCTTGAAGTAAGCTTTGAAGGAGGTTTTCTGTTTTCAGGAGGTAAAGTTAAAATAGAAAACAACTTTATAGGTCTAAATGTAGAGAATATTTCTCGTGTAGAAGCGCATGGTGCTGTTTCTTTTTCACTTCCAATTGATTCTTTGAAAGAAGATTCTATAAGTCTGGGTCAAGTCCCGCTAGAAATACCTACAGGCACATATACAATAAAAATAATTACTAAAAATAATATAGTCTATAAAGCAGAAACCTTTATTTATGGAATATCTGAGGATGAAGAAGAGCATATTATAATCCCAGATAACCCTTCTTTTTCTCCAGCAGGAAGCGGTGGAACTTTAGAGAAGTCTCCAGCCATTATTTCCACTAATCACGTAAGATGCGGAAACCCTGGTTGTTATTGGGAATTGGCATTTGCAGGTCATCCCTTAGATAAGAATCAGCTTGTGGTAGGAGGAGTATCTCACTATCTTTATTCTGTTGATGGAGGAAAAAGCTGGAAAGAATTTAATTATGACAGGATTCCTGAAATGGGAGCATTTCGAGGAGATCCCAAGTTATTTATTGACTCAGAAGGGAACGTGATTTTAGTTGGACTTAATTATGTGAAATCAAGGAATGAATTTGGGGTTCAATTTACTGTAGGTGGTATTTATACAGGAAAATTAACTAGCGGCAAGCTAATAGGGAGATTATATCAGGATGCTCATCCTAATATAAGGTTCAATGATGTTATTGTGGATAGGCCTACTTTAGAATATGATCCTATAAAAAAGCAGATTTATATTACTGCTATGAATATTGTAGGTCCTGATTATTGCGAGGGTAAAAGGTGTAGCGATACTTCAACTACTCTTTTTATTTCTCCTGAAAATTATGTTTCTAATACAGGGAATGAACTATTTACCAAGCTTGGGATGCCAAACTCCCCTAATCTTTTGCAAATGGAAATTACGCCAGAGGCAAAATTAAGATATATCACCCAGCTTACTGACAGTAATCTTATATATTCTAGATTCGATCCTTTGCAAAATTCTTTCCAAACTTTATTAGGACCAAAGATTGCTACACCTTTCACTCAAACCATGGGAGTATTATGCCAAGATAAAAACCAACAATTTTGTAGTGATCTTTCTCGTAATCGTTATGATATGTACTGGCTCGGTCCTGAGATTGTGATGGATAAGTATCCTGGAAGCCCACATTATAGAAGGATTTATATAGTGTGGGCCCAGCCAGAAAAAACTGAAAGACTTCTTCTTAAGAAGCCTAATACTGAGGGTAATGAATACACTGTAGGTAGAAATTATGATATATATTTCTCTTATACTGATGATGATGGATTAACTTGGGCACCTACACAAAGAGTTAATGAAGAATCTACAACAGCGGATCAAACTTTTCCAACTGTTGCAGTTACGAATGACGGAATTTTACATGTTGCCTTTTTCGATAAGAAAAATGCACCAAGCGCTTCTTTTTATGATGTCTATTATGCTGCTGTTAAGGATGGAGTTGTATATAAAAATATAAAAGTGAATAGTGACCCTGTCTGTTCTAGCGCACAAACAATAACTGGCTGCGAGAATCTTATGGCTCAAGATCATGGTTGTTCTTGGATTTATGATAGATGTATTGATTCAATTCCTAATCAGAGAGGAGATCGTGATCCTGGAGATTATATGGATTTTATAGTTGCTTATGAAGACATAGTTTATTTTGCTTATCCTTGTATGCGTCCTAGGTATCCTGATGTGCCTGCTGATATTTGCATTACCTCACTTGATCCGCGTATCGCTCTTAACGAAAATATCCCTCCTTATTTTTTTCAAATAGATAACAAAAAAGTTATTGCGGGAGATATTATTAATTTTGAGGTTGTTGCTGCAGATAAAAATAATGATAGAATTTTTTTAAGTGCAAAACTTGCTAATGGAAACGTATTATCTACTATTGGAGCTTCATTTTTAGATGAAGGAAATGGAAAAGGAACATTTAGTTGGACACCAACTGAAGCGAGAGTAGGGTTTCATAATATAGAGTTTAAGGCCTCTGATGGAAAAGGCGTGGAAGAAAAGAAGACGGTTCAAATAAGGGTTATCAGTTCAATTATTAAAAATAGTTGTGACCAATGCCCTCCAGGAACTAATGGAGATAGTTATTGTACAAGAGAAGAGTGTGAGGATATTCAATCCCCTGATGGATGTTATGCTATAGCCACAAGCTCATCAACAGTGCCCTATTATTGCTATCAATGTTTAACAGCCAAAAGTTGCGCAGCTTATGAGACAGATAAGCTATCATGTGAGCAAAACAGATGTTCTATAGGAAAAGGATGCTTATTTTCTGTAGGATCATGTATTGATTGTATAGATAGAGATGATGATACTATCTGTGAACCACTCGATAATTGCCCATTAGTTTCAAATATAGGTCAGAGAGATAGTGATAACGACGGTCCTGGCGATGTTTGTGATATTAATACGTGTGGAGATGGAATTTTATATGTTCAAAACAAAGAAGAATGTGATAAAGGTCTAGAATTTAATTCTGATACAATTCCTAACAGTTGCAGAACTAATTGTAAATTGCCTAAATGCAGTGATGGTATTGTAGATAGCGGAGAAGAATGTGATGATAAAAATCTTGTTAATGGAGATGGTTGTTCTATTACATGTAAAACAGAATCTGGTTGGCTTTGTGCTAATTATCCTGCTTATTCCTCTAGGTGTGCTATTACACCTAACAAATGTTCAGAATGTCTGACGGCATTTGATGGTGGTCAGGTTTTTTGCACTAAAGAAGCTTGTCTAGCCATTCCAGATCCTGAAAGTTGTGTTGGAATCAGGACAGGACTTCCTGCTGTTCCTACGTTCTGCTTATCTTGTCCAGAAATATCTAGCTGTGCGACGTATAGGCAGGATGAAGAGGTTTGTCAGATAGATAAATGCGGAGTAGGCCCATGTATATTTGCGAATAATGCATGTAGTGCATGTATAGATGCTGATAAAGATAAGGTGTGTGATAGTTTAGACAATTGCCCGACTCTAGCTAATAAAGATCAGACTGATTTAGATTTGGATAAATTTGGAGATGCTTGTGATGGCGATGATGATAACGATCAAGATCCTGATGTGAGTGATTGCCAACCGAGAGATAATAGAGCTGCACATGGCAAGCCTGAAGTATGCAATGATAAGATTGATA
>Ga0213870_1000864_pt1 | contig 14071 bp, 15 predicted proteins | sample WICALVC2017_Meta_FD_160119 | JGI IMG/M metagenome (GOLD analysis project Ga0213870, IMG submission 160119) | Freshwater microbial communities from subterranean cave lake in Wind Cave National Park, South Dakota, United States - WICALVC2017 | ecosystem: Environmental > Aquatic > Deep subsurface >... | reverse complement strand
ATCGCAGACTTCATAGCTGGCATATTTGTAGTGCCGCTTGTTGCCGCTGCGTATACCAAATCGTATTTGCAATTGAAAAGGTGATTGTACGGTAAAAGGGACCCCGTCGATGGGGAAGAAGAACAAGATAACGCACATACGCTGCAGGAGATGCGGGAGGGTATCTTACAGGATTGACAAGAAGTATTGTGCTGCCTGCGGTTATGGCAGAAAAGCTAAGATCAGAAGCTATAGTTGGCTGAGGAAGAATTTCCAAAGAAAGAGAAAGCATTAAAAGCAATTAAAGTTAACTTTACTTCTACAAATAAAATATTAAGGGCCTGTAGCTCAAGTGACAAAAAATCACGGCGAAGCATGGTAGAGCAGCTGGCTTTTACCTTTGGATAAAAGCTTTGATTCCAAGATGATAGGAAGATACCAGTTGGTCCTGGGTTCAAATCCCAGTAGGCCCATTAAATTTTGTATGTTTTTCTTAACAGAAAATCTTATTTATAAGAACAAACAAATAATTATCCCCGTGATATGATGGTTCTACGAAAGTTGAAAGAGTGGAGAGAACAAAGCAGAAGCATAGCAGTATCGCATGAAATATCTAAATTCACCAAATCTTTCAGGGATAATTTCTTCACGCTTATGATATCCGCAATGGGCCTTGTTGTAGCTTTGAGCTGGAATAACTTTTGGACAGCGTGGGTAGGTACATTAACAGTTGAAAACACATTGGCATATAAACTTGTGATTGCTGTTTTGATGACCGTGCTGGCAGTAGTATTGACATATGTGTTTTCTAGATTCAAGAATAATTGAAACTAAAGTGCATAGTATTTTAAAGGTATAAGAATTAATTTAGTTTGGGTCCAAGGGCCCATAACAACTAAAGTTGTGGGCAAAGCTCAGCATGGTAGAGCAGCTGGCTCTTAACCAGTAATGATGAACTCATTGGTAGGTGTCGTGGGTTCAAATCCCACTGGGCCCATCCATTAATAGGGATAGTGGTATTGCCGAGAAATTTGGGCATTTTCATAAAAAATCGAGTTAGATTTTCACATGATGGCTAAAATCAATACAAGTCTTTTGACATTACTTTCTAGCAAACGACAAAAATCCAGTATGAGCAAGCATGTGTGTCATAGGTCTCGTGAAAGTGTTGCCTTCTATCTGCCACTCTCTTTGGAGATTTTCCAGAATAGTTATTCTGGAGAAATTATATTTTTTCAACTCTTTCCAGACTCTTTGCAACTGTTCAACATGCAAAGAGTAGACAACTAGCCAACCTGTGTATTTTAGAGAGTTGTAGGCATTTTTTATTACCTTCTCAGGATTTTTCATATCCAATGTAACCATGTCAACATTCTTTTCGTCAATCCATTTCGTTATGTCGGCCTTCTTAAGAAAGATATTATGGAGACTAGAATTCCTTATGTTTTTCTTAGCTACTTGATAGAAATTTTCGTCGATTTCATATGTGTAGACTTTACATCCTATGTTAGCCAGCATCATCGCCAAGAACCCTGAACCAGTCCCAGCATCTACAACCTTCCAATTTTGTCCACATCCAGTTTCGGCGACTATCATCCCAAAATCTTTGGGCGGTATTATCTGAGGTCCTCTCTTTGCCTTCCTTAAGAAATCCCGTATAGGAAGAGTTTCTCTCATATTAAACCTTTTAACATAGGAATACTAAAGAAGATAAGATTATAGCCTGGCCTAATTTTAGATTGGCAATTTCAAATGGCATTAGTTTTGTTATACTGCTTGTGCTTTTAGTATTTTCTAAAATTAGTAATTCTAGGGAAATATTATTCTTTTATTTAGTTGCTGTTTTTATTTTTCTTTTTTGCCAGATATTTGGATAAAATAGAAACTTTGTGATTTTTTATGAAAGTTCCAAACTTTCTAAGAGATACCACTATCCCCCCATCCATTGATAATTATTGATGTTTAATAGCGAAATCAGTTTATGGATCAACTGTTGATTGTTCATGCTCTACTCTATAAAGTAGCTCGCTTAATTCTTCCACTACCTTATGAGACAAAAGTGGCTTATCTGGCACCAATAAGGGCATATGCAGTAGTTAACGGAGTTACTATTCCTCCCCTTATATGGTATGCTGGACTGTCTCCTGCACTTACCACAAACAATTGATTTCCTTTCTTTAGCGCAGCAGTAACAGTAGTTTCAGCTTCAGAAGGACCATGATATAATTCAGAATTAGCTTGTGATAGTAATCTTAAAACATCTTCCAATTCTCTAATTTCCCCTGTTTCCAATATTTCTTTTGTTCTTTCGCTTGCCATTCTTCCCTGTGTTGTTGTTGACCCATCCAGAACTACATCAAGAACAGATTCATTACCTAGTGTTCTTGATAGCCACGCATCTTCGCCATTTATACTATTGTCGTGATAATGGGCATAGGTTCCATTTTCCATTAAAACTAATTCAGAAAAAATATATAAATAATCACATTTTTTTAATTTAACGAACACTTGGGTTATTTTTTATAAGAGGGCTCCTTATTACCTTTTGCTGCGTTAATGAAGAAAGCTCGTTTAATATTTTATTTCTGTCGATTAGAGACTTTATCCAGAAATTTTGCATAATTTATAAAATTTATTAGCTATAAGATAAATCTATGGAGAGTAAACTTCTGATATAATGTAAAACGTTTTACATTTAGCAAAAATAAATTCTTGAGATAGTTGCAAATTAATTATTTAACCCTTAAGCCAACCCATAGCCGCTTCTGAGAAGTTATGACGTATTGCATGTTTACTTCTTGTTGAATCTTGAACCATTTTAAAAGCATCTTCATCAAAAGGTACATATTCCTTTCTATGAATGCCCTCAACAACTGCTTCAACTTCGCGCCTATCATATGTTTTTCTTCTGGCTTGTGTTTGTGTAAGCCTGTCCTGAACGCGCCCAGCGTAAAGATCAAGTCCTGCAGGCCCATGCTGACTTTGTGCTCCTTTCTCAATATCTATACCTGGCTGAACATATGCAACATCTAACGGGAAAGCACCCATCTCCATTGCTAATCTAGCTAAAAATATATCATCCGGATTGCCTCTTTCTATTTCAAAAGTACGCCATCTAGGAGGAGCTCCTGTAAGATTTACCGAATCTAAATCTAGAGTGTTCATTAGAGCTCTAATAAGGATTCTTTCAGACTCTAAACTTCTTTCGTCTTCAGCCCTCGCTAAATATCCCATAAAAGTGGCTGTCCTTTCACCTCTGTTTGGATCTTGATAAGGAACTAAACTTCCATATACGACATGTGTCATTTTATTACTCCTTCTTCCTACAAGCAAATGACAACTATAATTTGGAGGCATCAGCTCTTGTTGAGCAGCAGTCCTTTTTGTAGGTTCTGTCGCGGAAGCCCTCATTCTGTCATATAAAAACTGTTGATCTTCTGAAAAGGCAGGGCCCACATGTTCTATCAAGTCATAAGCTTGTCTAAAAAGTTCTCTGAATTTAGGCGATTTGATGTATCTTAATTCCTCGATACTTAATGGGCTTATTTGACTTATCATATTTGGTTACACCTTCTCAATATTTAATTGAAATTAGTATTTAAAGCTTTCTATTTGTAATTACCATATAGTGACTAAAATACCGAAATCTTTATAAATGGGCAATTAGTTACTAACATTAATTAGTAATGATGGGTTATGGGGAACAAAAAATGACACAGTTTAGAGAACTGATGGGCTATAGAGCTGGTAGAGCAAGGGCAAAAACGGGTGTAGAAAGTAATAGGTATAGAGTTAGCTGGGAACTCCCACCTGAAATTAGAAGAATTAGTAAAAAAACAGGTCCGTGGTATTCAGAGACATATACAGGTCCAGCTGCACGTGGTTTTTATGCAGGATTAGCAGACGGTTTTCTTGAAATTAGCTTAAATATCGCTAAAGAGGACAATGAATCTAATTGGTCGATTGCTCGTGATACATTTTCACACTCACGGACTTTATATGAAGACTATGCAGGAGTTCTTCATTCCAGACATGCACAAAGAAAATTGACACAGTATGCACGCGCGGGACCATTTTATTGGGAAAAGGCAGTGTTACAAGTGATTTCAGGTGCTCCTGGTTTTGGAACAGTTGCACTTTTAGAAAGGTTAAGAGGGGAAAAAAATAGTGCTGCGGGAGAAGCCTATGCAAATCTATTAGACATGATTCAAGGTCCTGCTGTTCCAGTCAAGAGAAGTAAGAAACCTTCAAGTTGAACGATGGATTTTACGAACAACGAGATTTAATGAAGTCAGAGTGATAGATCTTTATATCGAAGGGGATAAATTCCCAAACATGTATGAAATTTTTGTAAAGTGGCGCTAAAATAATTTGTAAAGTTCTTCTTTGACCTGTTTCATTATTTCTTCTTTAACTTTGCCAATTTTCATTCTAATTATTTTTTGACTCACACTAAAAATTCTATCTACCTTCACTTTACTATCTTTTATTAATTTACCAGATTCTAAATCGCTATTCGTTACTAAAAATGCATATTCCTTTATTTTCAAGTTTGCTGTCATTGGCACGACAATCATATCTTCAGACTTTTTATTATATCCATCATTAGAAATGACTATAACGGGCCTCACTTTAGAACTTTTTAAATCGCTGAAAGGAAAGGATAGCAATGCTATATCTCTTTGACTAATCACTTCTTACCACTTTTAAGATACTCATCCCAAATGTCGTCTTCTTTGTTAAGCCAAAGATTTTTCAATCTTTGTTCACTCCAATATAGCAAATCGGCAAAATCATCAAATTCGCGTTTAGTTTTTTTAGCAAATTCTTCTGGTTTTTCCAACATTATTCTTTTACCTCTTTTCACAAGCAATAGTTCATCCCCTTTTTTTATACCGACTTCTCTTCTAATGTCAGAGGGAATTGCTATTTGTCCCTTTTGAGAAACTCTAATGGTCTTGAATTTTGTTTCATCCTCTAATTTACGCATACATATTGTAAGAATTTTCTTACTTATAAAGATTTATGTTGATATCATTATAGTTGTATCTGAATTTTTATGAACATAGAAACTTTATCAAAGAAAGAAATAGACAAAGTAGAGCTTATACTAAAAGAATTGAAATTGGTGGATTCAAAAGGCAAGAATATACTAAATTTAATCAATTCCTATTTTGAGGATGCCAAGTACTTCTACAATAAAAAACAGTATATCCAAGCATTCGAGACAGCTGTGATGTGCTGGACTTATGCTGATGCAGGTTTGCATTTGAAAGTCTTTGAAATACCAGATAGTTTGAGGAAGTTGTTTACTTTAGAAAAATGATAAGAAGATTATGCAAAAGAAGGAATTATTATGGTATCTGGCGCCATAATCGTTGAAAGAAACCTCCTCCCTTATTTATTTCACTATATTTGAAAATTAAGGAAGCAGAAATTAAATATTAAAAGTTGATTATCAAACATTGTTAATTATGTACGTTGGGGGTTTAGAACTATCAGAATTCATTGGGTTGCATTTTCCTGCACAAACCTATGGACTTGCTAGAGTTCTTGCCAAAACCCCATTGCGGCGTGATTCAAACGGATTTTATGTTGTAAAAGAAGCTGGCATTAATTATGGTTGGGATTGTTGGGATGCTGCTATTAGATTAAGACAAGAATTTTCACATGATGGGGTTAATGCAGACATTGGTAAAGGATATACAAGAATTTTTGGTGTTCATTTTTTCAATTTAGTTGAAACGCCAATGGATGGGATGGTAGTTGTTGATCCAACACCTATATATCAGAATTCAAATGGTGGACATGTAAAGGAATACGAACTATTAAGTGATGAGGAAATTGCAGCGGGTTTGCATAGTCGTAGAATTGATTTAGCACTTCCTGTACTCTTGTCCTATCAAGAACATAATGGTTCAATGTATATTGCATCAGTATCAATTTTAACTTTGGCTGGAGCCAGTAGCGAATGGCAAAGGGTTTCTTTAGAGACAAATGAACTAAAGGGAATGCAACCAACACCTGTACGAGCAATTAGAAGCAATGTTTTAATAAGCCCAAATTATAAAAAAGGTTATATTATAAACACAGCTCTCACACAACAACCTCCTTCTCATTCTAATGGACATAGTACTATGAAATCATTTCATAAATCTAATTCTTCTATATTTCGCAAACTAGTTTTCGAACTTATGAGCATGTGAATAGTGGTTAAATACCTAAAAATACAATATACATACATTGTAGATACAGATGAAAAAGCGATTGATAGCATTTAGGACAACAAAACAAATTCTAAAAGATATGGAAAATCTGATCCAATTTGGCAGATACAGGGATAAGACCGATGTGTTTCATAGCGCTATCAGGTTATTGCTTAAAAATGAAGGCGTAATATCGACAAATAACAATAACCGAAATAAGGTGAAGAGATGAAGACATCGATAACCAAAATAACATTACAAGGATTCAAGAGCTTCAACAAGAAGATATCCATACCATTTTTACCAGGATTTAATGTTGTCGCGGGTCCAAATGGCAGCGGAAAGAGCAACATCCTTGATGCCATAGCATTTGTCTTGGGTAGAACTTCTGCAAAATCTTTAAGAGCTGATAGACTGCATGAAATGATTTTCCACGGCGGTGAAGGTAAAACTGCTGCCGAATACGCTTCTGTGACGCTCTATCTGGACAACTCCCAAAAACAATTCCCATATGAGGATGATGAAGTTACAGTAACCAGGAAGGTAAGTAAAAACGGTCTGTCTATCTACAAACTGAATGGGAAAACACTGACAAGGGAGAAGATATTGCAGCTATTATCTGCTGTTAGAATCCATCCCGACGGCCACAACATAATCCTGCAAGGCGATGTAACCCAAATCATCGAGATGAATCCTGTAGAAAGGCGTTATTATATAGACGAGATATCCGGCATTGCCGAATACAACGACAAGAAGGAGAAGGCCCAGAAAGATCTGGATGCTGTAGACCAGAAGCTGAAAGAAGCTGAAATAATCATCACCCAAAGATACGACATCTTCAAGAAGCTGGAAGACGAGAGGAACGCCGCGATCAAATTCCAGAATCTCCAGAAGCAATTGACAGTTTTAAAGGCGTCTTTCGCACACAAGAAATTGGTAACATATGAAGAACAGATAAAGAAAATCGATGAAAGTTTAATTAAAAAGGATGAATTGAACAGGAAGCTGAATGAGGAGACAGGACAGATAGAAGCTGAGCTGGACAAAAGGGAAGCGAGCATAAGGGAGGTTGCCAGCAAGCTCATAGGCATATCAAAAAGTGTCAGAATGGATAAGGAGGTTTCTGAACTGCGCTCCAAGCTGCTGATAACGAAGGATAAGATGGATTCTGATGCCAGGGAAGTTGACAGGATAAACAACCTTGTAGAAAAGTTGGAAGCTTTGGAATCAAGAAAAGTTGAGCTGTCTGGAGAGATGCCTAGGGTTGTGCAGGCCATACTTAGGATGAACTTAAGAGGCGTGTTGGGGATTGTGGCGAATCTTATATCTGTCCCGGAAAATTACAGGGTTGCTGTTGAAGTTTCAGCAGGACCGCACCTAAATGATATCGTTGTTGAAGATGAGAATGTTGCGAGCTATTGCATAGATTTCTTGAAGAGGGAGAGGATTGGCAGGGCTACGTTCCTACCTTTGAACAAAATCAAGCCTTACTTGTTCAGGGAGAATGAGCTTTTAAGCAAGCATGGGGTCATCAATGTTGCCAGCAAGCTGATCAAGTATGATACTAAGCTGATGTCTGCAATCGAGTTTGTTTTTGGGAATACGCTTGTTGTTGAAAATTTGGAGACTGCCAAGAACTTGGGGATAGGCAAGGCGAGGATGGTGACGTTGGATGGTGATTTGGTTGAACGCTCTGGAGCGATGATTGGGGGGCATTATCTGAAAACTCATCCAAAGCTGGTTGAGACTATAACCAACAAAGAAATAGAGATGTACACCGGCAGAAGGAGGGAGTTGGAGGAGGAAATCAAATCACTAAGACAGGAGATATTCGCACTGGAGAAAAAACTGAAGGAATACGCTGTTTCCGAAACTGCCAAGGAGCTTATAGATTTGGAGAAATTGAGAATTGCATCCGAAAGAGAGGTTGATGAATTAAGGGAGAGAAGGAAGAAGGCGCATGAAAGAAAGGTTAACCTTGAAATAGAAATCAACACTGCCAATATTGAGAAAGCAAAACTTGAGACTGAGTTGGAGAATGCCAAGAATGAGATGCAGCAATATGGACAGGTAGAATATGTGGATGAGAAGCTGCATACTTTGGAGAACTTCATAAAAAAAACTCAGAGAGAACTTGATGAAATAGGTTTAGTGAATCTAAAAGCAATCGACGAATACGAGAAATTCAAGAATGAGTTTGACCAGTACAAGGAAAAATACGAGAAGATACTTATGGAGAAGAAGGCGGTTATAGAGATGATTGAGCAGATAGAGCAAAGGAGGATGGGGGTTTTCAACAAATGCCTGCAGGAGATAAGCAACAACCTCAATGACATTTATTTGAAGATGGCTGGAGGAAATGCAAAACTTGAATTGGAGAATCCTGCTGATATAGAATCTGGGCTGATAATAGAGGCGAATCCTGCTGGGAAGAGGTTGTTGAATCTAGATTCAATGTCTGGTGGGGAGAAGACGCTGGCTGCATTGGCATTTTTGTTTGCGATACAGAAGTATAAGCCAGCCCCATTCTACATGTTTGACGAGGTTGATGCAGCTTTAGATAAGGAGAATAGCTTGAAGCTTGCAGAGTTGGTGAAATCACTATCAAAGTCCGAGCAGTTTATAGTAATAACGCATAACGACCAGACGATTAAATCTGGTGATAGGGTGTATGGGTGTACTATGGATAGGGGGGAGACAAAGATAGTTGGACTGGAGATGCCTGCGAAATGACAGAAGAACAGAATATTTTAAAGATGATAATTGAGAAGGAGAACTGGGAGGATATAATATACTATATTGTAAATGTCCAGAACATAGATCCTTGGAATGTCGACTTGGTGAAATTGAGTGAGAATTTTTTGAAATTCATTAAGTCTGTAGAAGAATTAGATTTCAGGATTCCAGCAAAGATAGTATTTGTTGCTGCCATACTTCTCAGATTAAAGGCTGATTATTTGTCCATCTTCGAAGAAAAGGAAGAGGATATAGAAGGCATGCTAAGGGAACCAAAACCATTCGAAGAATTAGGCATAGACCCTAAGCTGATTCAATTGGGCTATCCGATGAAGAGAATTCCTAAAAGGCAGATTACTTTGGATGAGTTGATGGATGCTTTGAAGAAGGCGATGGTGATTGAGAAGAAGAAGACTGACAGAAGACAGTTATGGCAGGAGAAGCTGCAGACCGCGGTTGTGGTTGAAGAGGAGGATATAACCGTGAGGATTGAGAGGCTGATGAATAACATAGACGAGTTGATGGGGAAGTTGAATAAAGACAAATTGGAATTCAAGGAGATAGTTAAGGAGTGGAAAAGGGATAAGATTGTGTCTAACCTAATCCCGCTTTTGCATCTGGAGCAAAGCAAAAAAATTACTACCGAACAGCTAGAGTTTTTCAAGGACTTGTGGATTAAAAAACAAACATCGTCAAAATAAGGAATATAATTCTCTAAAATCGCTTACTTTATTACAAAATTCAAATTTAATTAATGGGAAAGGGCATATCCACCGCACTAATCCTAGTAGCAATAGTTGCCATAGGAATGGCAGCAGTATCTTTGCAAACATTTAACCCCGGAATTAAAATCAAAGGTCTGGAAAATGCAAAAGAAGAGAGCTACCAATGTGACTCTATTCCAAAGCCTCGAGAATTTTCCACTGACAAATATTACACAGGCCCTCTGATAGATTCTCATGTACATTTTCCAACTGTTTTTGAGATACCCACATTCATTTCTAGCAGTCTGGGTTTCCAAAAGTTTGCTACACTAGGAAAAGACATTACAATTGACGAACTCATCTGCTCAATGGATAAAGGAAATATTAAATCTCTGATTGGATTTCATATTACACAATCCTTCAGTGTAGGACAGACTATAGATGTTGCAAATAAAATATATAAAAGGCATCCAGGAAGAGTACACCACTTCATCATGCCATCGCCTTTTCTTTCTCCCATTTTTCAACCAAATGATCTTGACAATATACTGAAATCAAATCCTGGTTTATTCAAAGGGTATGGGGAGTTGGGTTTTTACTTGGAACCTTTGCGGAAGTATTCTCCAGATGATGATATACTTCTCCAGACATACGATGTTGCTGAAGAACATAATTTAATTGTTATGATTCATCCTGATGGGCACCAGAAATATGACGTCAAAAGAGCTTTTGAAAACAACCCGAATGTTATTTTCTTTATCCATGGCGTGGAAATTAAAGATAATGTCCGAGATTTTATAGAATATCCAAATGTATTTTATTCTTTAGATGCTAACATGTTTGATAATTTTTACGGAGCGAAAGACAAAGAGGAGTTTTTGTCGAAATTCAGAGAGAATTTTTATGACATACTAGATCGTGAAGTCAACGGATGGAAAGACATTATGGAAGAGCATCCGGACAAATTTACATGGGGGACTGACAGGGCTCTAAACTGGCATTTCGACGAAGAAGTGGTTGGTATAGTGGAAGAATTCTCTCGAGCTTTTATAGGAAGATTGGATACGAAAGTTCAGGAGAAATTCGCATACCAGAATGCTGAAAGAATGCTTGAAAAAAGAAAAGAGAAATCGGGTGTTAGTATACAGAAAAAAACTACTGAAGATCAAAGAGGACTTGTGGGACTTTGCTCTGATGAAAAGGACTGCGGGATTTTCTGTCATAATAATGTTGGCCAATGCAAAGAGGCTTGCAGGCAAGATCCTGAAAATCCAATTTGTAAAAAGCCGTTTGGTTCTGAAGCCTTTCCTAAATAAAGTCTGAAGAATATGTCCATTAAACCAATAAATAGTTTATTGCTTAGTTAAAGTTATGAAAGAACATTGCGGTGTTTTTGGCATATCCTCCTCTCCTGATGCTGCGCACGATGTTTTTTATGGATTACTTGCATTGCAACACCGTGGACAGGAATCTGCTGGTATATCCACGTTCAGCGAATCAATGAAAACGCACGTTGGAATGGGGTTATTGAATAATGTTTTTGATGCCGATAAACTGGAGAATTTGAAGGGCAGTATAGGTATTGGTCATGTCAGATACTCCACAGCTGGAGCTAGTATAATAGAAAACGCCCAGCCGATGGAACTTGAATCCGGGAGGTATAAGATTTCTGTTGGGTTCAACGGCAACGTTCCGAACTATCAGGTGTACATGGACATGCTTTCCAAAGAGGCGCAGTTGAAAACTACATGTGATGCAGAAGGACTGGGAATGATTTTCCTAAGGGCGCTGGACAAAAATAACGACATAATTGAGGCCAGCAAGGAGTTGTTGAACATCGTTCCCGCTGCATATAGCATGGTGATGCTTGTTTATGACAAATTCACCAACAAGTCTTCTGTAGTTGGCATAAGGGACAGATACGGATTAAGGCCTTTGTGCATAGGCAAAAGGGAGAATGGTTATGTGATAGCATCCGAAAGCGTTGCTTTGGACGCTGTTGGTGCGGCATTGGTTTCCGATGTAGAGCCCGGTTCTGTCGAGATACTCTCTGGAAATGAAAGGGTTAGTAGAAAACTTGCTGACGGTAAAAAAGCTCACTGCATGTTCGAATTTGTTTACTTTAGTAGGCCTGATTCTGTGCTGGAAGGTAAGTCTGTATATGAAGTTAGGTTGAAACTCGGGAAGAATTTGGTAAAAGCGTTCAATGCGAATGCTGATGTCGTCGTTCCTGTTCCTGATACATCAAGGCCTGCGGCTGAGGGGATTTCCGAATTGACTGATATACCAGTTGCTGAGGGTTTGATGAAGAACAGATATATCGGAAGGACATTCATAATGCCGGAGCAGAAGACAAGGGAAGATGCGGTCAAAACGAAATTGAACCCTGTCAAGTCTGTGCTGAAAGATAAAAATATAACTTTGATTGATGACAGTATTGTTCGTGGCACTACGACGAAAAAGATTGTAAAACTTGTAAAGAATGCCGGAGCTAAGAATGTTGATGTGTGGATAACATGCCCTCCGATAGTTTCTCCATGCTTTTATGGTATAGACATGAAGAGTCACAGCGAGTTGATAGCAGCAAATAATTCTGTGGAAGAGATAAGAGATATAATGGGAGCGGATAGTTTGAATTACCAAACTATAGAAGGATTGAAGGATGCCATTGGTATAGAGGGTTTGTGTACTGCATGCTTAACTGGAGTGTATCCTACGGAGGATGCCCAGAAGATTGCTGACAAGATGAAAGAACAGACTGGATTGATGGCGAAGAAATTCTGGAAATAATTTATATGTCCCAAAATATTCTAATTGTTGGTTCTGGCGGAAGAGAGCATGCTCTAGGATGGAAATTAAAACAAAGTTCATTAGTTGAAAAGGTTTTTTATGCGCCTGGAAACGGTGGGACATCTGAAAATTTACCGATAAATGTGAATGAATTTGACAGGTTGATGAAATTTGCAAAAAACAACAACTGCTTTACTGTCGTTGGACCTGAGGATTCTTTATCTAAAGGTATAGTTAATGAATTTATGAAAAATGGTTTGAAGATATTCGGCCCTACCAAAGAAGCTAGTATAATTGAAGCGAGCAAATGTTGGGCTAAGGAATTCATGAAGAAATATGACATACCGACGGCTGATTTTAGAATTTTTTATAATCCTGATGAGGCAAAAGAATATGTGAGAAATAAATCCTCTATAGTTGTTAAGGCGGATGGTTTGGCGGCAGGCAAAGGCGTAATTGTTTGTAAAAGTGAAGAAGAGGCAATTGAAGCGATAGACAGGATAATGGTGAAAAAAGAATTTGGTGATGCTGGGAATAAAATAGTGATTGAAGATTGTTTGATTGGTGAGGAGGCATCTTTCATTGCGATAACAGATGGCAAAACTATAGTTCCTTTAGCTAGTTCTCAAGACCATAAACGTGTTTTCGATAAGGACGAAGGCTCGAATACAGGTGGTATGGGAGCATATTCTCCTGCTACAATAATTACAGATGAATTGCACAACACAATGATGAGAGAGATAATGGTTAAAACTGTGGCTGGCATGAAAAGGGAAGGAATTGGTTTCAAAGGGTTTTTGTATGCTGGGTTGATGATTGTTGATGATAAACATTATGTTCTGGAGTTTAACGTTAGGATGGGGGATCCGGAATGTCAGCCTATAATGATGAGGATGAAACCTGATTTGTTTCCCTATTTAGAAGCGTGTGTAAACGGTAATTTAGAAGAAATGCAGGCGATAGAATGGGATAATAGAGCTGCCATTTGTGTTGTCATGGCGTCTGGCGGATATCCAGGAAATTACGAGAAAGGTAAAGTTATTAATGGATTGGAAAATGTCTCTAATCTTAAAGATGTTGTTGTTTTCCATGCCGGCACTAAAAGAGTTGATGGAAATGTTGTTACAAATAGTGGTAGAGTTTTAGGAATTACAGCTTTAGGTGATACAATCAAAGATTCTATAAAAAATGTTTATAATGCTGTTTCTAAGGTAAGTTGGGATGGTGTACATTACAGGAAAGATATAGGCATGAAAGCTTCCAAGTCGCTTTGATAAGCACATTCTGTTCGTACACACATATTTAACCTTTTCTTTTGTTTAACAAATTAGTTGACAAAAGTGAAATTGCTATTCAATCCAAAAATTAGTGGAAAACCAATGCGCATAGCCTGCTTCATGTCTGGCACAGGGACTAATACAAGGAAGTTGATAGAATACCAGAAAAACTTGGAAAATGCATATCAGAATCATCCGTTTGAGGTAGCATTGATATTCACCGATAATCCAAACAGTAATGCCAGAGCCATCGCTGAAGAGGTTGGTATACCATATGTGGAAAGTGATTTTGAAAAGTTCTTTGAAGACAAGGATAAAAATGATTGGGAACCAAGGAAAATGTTTGACAGGATGACCTATTGGCTATTGAAAAAATACG
>Ga0213870_1000863_pt1 | contig 14075 bp, 11 predicted proteins | sample WICALVC2017_Meta_FD_160119 | JGI IMG/M metagenome (GOLD analysis project Ga0213870, IMG submission 160119) | Freshwater microbial communities from subterranean cave lake in Wind Cave National Park, South Dakota, United States - WICALVC2017 | ecosystem: Environmental > Aquatic > Deep subsurface >... | reverse complement strand
GAATATGATATTCGGGGTGTTTATGGAAATCCCCTTACCGAGAAGGTGGCCGAAGATATTGGCTGCACCTTTGGGACACTGATAAAACGTGGCGGCGGAAAAATTGTTTCAATGGGACACGATGTTCGCTTGAGCACCCCGTTCCTCCGCAACGCCTTATTGACCGGCATGCTCTCAACGGGAGTCAATGTGGTCGATATCGGATCGTGTCCCACACCCGTGCTCTATTTTTCTCTTTACAATTTAGAGGTTGACGGCGGCGTCATGATTACGGCAAGCCACAATCCTGCTGAATACAACGGGTTTAAGCTTTGCGTGGGAAAGCGAACCATTTTTGGAGAAGAAATTCAGGACATCAAAACACGCATTGATCGCCAAGATTTTGATCAGGGATCAGGCGCTTTAACCGTATTAGACAACTTTTTGTCATCGTATCTTGAATATTTTACCAGCCATTTTAAACCGTTTGTATTGAAGAAAGCGTCGCGGCCCCTGCGCGTTGTGATGGATTGTGGGAATGGCGCGGCGGGGCTAAATGCCCCTGAAATTTTTAAGGCGTTAGGCACAGAACTGATCCTGCTCTATTGTGAGCCTGATGGGCGATTTCCAAACCATCATCCTGATCCCACGGTGGCGGAAAATCTGGCCGATCTAATCATGGCGGTTAAAAAGCATCAGGCCGATTTAGGGATTGCCTTTGACGGCGATGGCGATCGTATTGGCGCAGTGGATGAGCACGGAGAGATTATCTGGGGGGATCGTCTCACACTCCTTTTTGCAACCGAGATTTTAAAACGCAATCCCGGGGCAACGATTGTTTCGGAGGTCAAGGCATCGCAGGTATTGTATGACGAGGTGGCACGTCTTGGCGGCACCGCGATCATGTGGAAGGCAGGTCATTCCTTAATTAAGGATAAGATGAAAGAGACGGGGGCACTATTGGCGGGGGAGATGAGCGGACACCTCTTTTTTGCCGATCGCTATTTTGGATATGACGACGCAACCTATGCCGCATGTCGATTGGTGGAGATTTTATGCGAAAGCGGAAAACCGCTTTCCGCTTATTTCTTGGACTTTCCGCAGACGTTCTCTACTGCCGAACTTCGTGTCGATTGCCCAGATCACAAAAAGTTTGAAGTTGTTTCGCAATGCAGAGAATTATTGCGTCAGGAATACAAGACGATTGATATTGATGGTGTCCGATTTTTATTTAATGGCGGCTGGGGCTTGGTGCGCGCCTCCAATACCCAGCCCGCATTGGTCTTACGGTTTGAAGCAGACAATCCATCTCTTTTAAAAGAAATGGAAGAAAAGGTAAGATATCTGCTGACAGGGCTGTGTTAGGCATTGTGACCGCGATGAGTATCTCGCCGGGGGGGATTCCCAAGACTCCCGTTGCGTTTGCACGCGTGACCATCAATGGCATAGAGGGCGATGGACACGCCCACACAAAACATATTAAACCCACACGCGCGTTATCTCTCATAGATGAAGAGATTATTGAGATACTCCGTCAAGAAGGATATCCTGTTTTTCCCGGAACGATGGGGGAAAATATTACGGTACGCCATCTGAACATTCAGCATTTAGAGTCCGGAACACGGCTTGTCTTTTCAGGGGGGGTTGTTATTGAACTTTCAGAACTGCGCAAGCCCTGTTTTGTTTTAGGGCCGATTCATCCTGCGTTGGAAAAAGAGACGATAGGACGGATCGGCTATATGGCCTCTGTCATTACAGAGGGGGTTATGCAGGTGGGGGAAACGATTTGTATACCGGCGCTATACTAGCAGGCGGACAAAGTCTCCGAATGGGCCAACCCAAAGAAGGGGTGCGCATGCCGGACGGACGAACCATGATTGAGCATGTCATTGAACCGCTTTCTCATCTTTGCCAGAACATTGTGATTGTTGGCGATTGTAGCGGGTTTTCCATTCCATTCCAAAATAATTTGATCCCGCTAAAAGACGATGCGCCGGGAAGGGGTCCGCTATTCGCCATTGCAACCCTCTTAAAAAGTGGGGTTGATCAAGATGGATATATTGTCACCGCCTGCGATCAGCCTTTTTTAACACCCGCACTGTTGCGATGCCTCATTGGAGATCTACCACGCGGGCCAAGGTTTTTCCAACATGATCAGGATGAGATGTTCACGCCATTTCCGGGATACTATCCTGTTTGTTGGCTTTCAATCATCAAGCATGAATTGTTGTCAGGGGAATATGGTCTCTGCAACATGATAATGAAAAATCCCTTCGAGACGGTTTCTCTCCCAAAGGAGGGACAAGACCTGATGAGAAATATCAATACGCCGACCGATTTAGAAACCTTTACAAACTCGGCAGGTCTACCGTAAAGAGTGTCCCTTTGGGTTTTCGTGCGACAACAGCAATATGCCCACCGTGGTCTAACACTACGCGATGTACAATCGCAAGCCCCAGACCGGTCCCTTCTTTTTTTCTTGAAAAATAAGGAAGAAACAGTTTGTCCATATCTTCCACAGCCACCCCTGGGCCTTCATCTTCCACCGTAATTTGCACTCGTTTTCCGACGGTATCATAAGTGGTTGAAAGGAAAAGTCGCCCTTTTCCCTCCATGGCGAACACAGCGTTTTCAATGAGATTCAAAAAAGCCCGCTTGATCTGATCCTTGTCAATGGAAATCAGTGGAGCGATCTCGTCAAAGTTGACTTCAAAGACGATATCTTTATGTCCGGATTGATAAAGCAGCATCACCTCTTGCAAAATCGGCTCGATTTTTTGAGGAACACGATGTGGTGCAGGCAGTCGCGCAAAGTTTGAGAATTCATTGACCAGCGTGGTCAATCCTTGCACCTCATTGAGAACGATTTGTGTTGACTCATTAAAGATGCGGGAAAAATCAGCAGCATGCTCGGCGTATTTTTTTCTTAATCGTTCGGTCGCAAGTAAAATGGGGGTCAGCGGGTTTTTAATTTCATGGGCCATCTTAAGCGCAACCTCTTGCCATGTGGCAATCTTCTGAGCCAGCACAAGGTCTTCACGACTTTGCTTTAAATCGTGTGTCATTTTATTAAAGGAGGTGACAAGCTGTCCCAACTCGTCCTTCGCTTGGACATCTATTTTGAAATTAAGGTCACCATGGGCTACGGCATTGGTTCCCTCGACCAGCTTTTCGAGTGGAACCGTAATGCCTCGGGCAAGATAAACACCAAACCAAATTGCAGAAAACATGATTAAAAGCACAATAATAAAAAAAGAAAGCAGGTAGCTTCCCTTAATTGGATTTTTAAATGCCTTCAACTGCTTGTATTCTTCCGACTCTCTCTTAATCAATTCCATCTTCCCTGCTAAAGAAGCAGGAATCAAATGATCCACGGCCACAATCACCTCTCCCTTCCAAACAGATCGAATGATTTCTCCATGAGGGACATCAATCCCTTTTATCCACTCTTCTTCAGGCCATGTGGAAGCAATGATAACGCCCTCTTTTGTGACCAAATGAATTGCTCCCACGCCATATTCTGTTCTTGTCGCTTTTAAAAAGGATACGCGGCTTGCTTTATTGTCAAAACCGGTGTTGGCAAGGCGCATGGCAATCTGTTTGGCAAAAAGTTTTGTTGTGAATTGTGTTCGTTCATAATAATCTTGGGCCACTTTTAAAGAAGAATCGAGTGAGTTCTCTACTCGAATGGAGAACCAGTTTTCAATACTGCTGGTTAAAAGCCCCGACGCAACAATAAAGAGAAGAACCGCAGGAATGAGAGAAAGTCCAACAAATGAGGCAATCAGCTTGGTTTTAAAACGAATGCCCTTTTCTCTTTTTTCAAAAAAGAGTTTTACTATATTTCGGGAGAGCAATAAAATTAAAATAACCGCAAGCGTGATATTCAGATTCACCAATGTCAGCAGAATAATGTTGGTGGAAATGTGCGGTGAAGGATTTATTCCTTGAAAGATGCGTATCGTAAAAGTGAGCGAAAGGGCTAAAAAAAAGGTGGTGATCACCAACGGCCAGAAATTCTTTTTTGATTTTGTGTTCATGAAATAAGATTTTAGGTTATTTTGCTAGGATTAGCGATCATAAACTTAAAAAGTGTTAATCGCGGAATGTGACCCCCAAGCGCCTCTGTACAAATAATGGGGCCTATTGTTATAGTTGCCGCCATGTTCACTAAATCAATCAGCATTTTCTTTCTATTTCTATTTCTAATCGCCTGTGGCAGAAAAGGAGACCCACTTCCACCCGAAAATCCTGTGCAGAAGACCCAAAGTTCACATTAACCAAAAGGGAACCCCTTGTTCTTCTAGGAACGACTTGGCTTCACTGCCCTGAAGCATCGCGAATGTCGCAAACATACCCGCTTCCATACAGGTTTTTGCCGCCACGGTAACCGAGCGCGGGGTGTTTAAAACTGGCCATCCGGTGCGGGGATTGAGGATATGACCATACCGGATGCCCTCTTTAAGAAGACAACGACGCGCATCGCCACTTGTGGCTAAACCTCCCTTTAAAAAGGGAATCTGCACAACAATCTGCTCCCCTGTTGCCTCTGGGTCGTCAATCCCCACATGCCACGGCGCACCATTGATGCGAGGCCCAAGCGCAAACAGGTCTCCCCCATAATTAATCATGACTCCCGAAGGTGGCACGGCCACTGTAGAAAGATATTGGGCGAGTATCTCTGCCGTTTTATCGACGGCATATTCCTTTCCAATTCCCCCAAAATCAATTTCCATTCCGGCAGGGAGGGTAAGATATGGACGCAGCCACTTTATTTTCTCCCAGCCAATACGGGGTAAAAGCATCTTGACGGCATGAGGATCAGGAAGACAATCGCTCCCATCAAAATGCCAGACTTTGCGGAGAAGCCCAGAGGTAATATCAAAAAGGCCATCACTCATTTCATAACAAGCCGCCGCAAAATCAAGCAGATTTGATGTTTCTTCATCGACTTGTATCCTTCGTCCATCCGCATTGTTAATCTGAAAGATGATATTGTTTTCTCGATAGCGACTAAACTTCTGCTCAATCCGAAGGGCATTATCCTTAGCCATTTGAAACAGTTTCTGGGCAAAAAACAGGTCTTCATGATCTACAAACACCTCACAGGGACTGGCCATGGCAAAAAAATGGCCGACCCAAATATCCTTTATGAGCTGAAACGAACGCAAATTCGGGCATAACGCCGAGCGCAACTCATTCATGGCGGCGCTCTGGATGATTGGGTGTAGTTGGTCTTATCAGAAATAGAAAAAACGGCCTGAAACAGCGTTGCGCCAATAGAGGGAAAACGTTTGTCTACATCATCTTGATCAATCTGTTCTGCACGCAAACTAAACTCTATCTGCTTATTGATTGGCACAGCGTACGCAATAGCCCCACTTTTTGTAACCAAATGTCCAAGTCGATAATCGGCGCTGGCAAAAGCAGGGAGTGTTTCTCCCGAGTTTAGACTGTATTGATAAAAATCGGCATTCTTTTGGGCATAATATCGAAGTGTGGTCTGAAGGGAATGCCCTCGCCAAAGCGCCAGACGATAATGGAGATCGTATGTCTGAGAACGCACACCCCAGTCGTCCCAATAATAACGGTAAGAAAGATGTACAACATCCTCCGTAAATTGATGTGCGGTATTCCAGAAGATGCTGTTCCGAACACGGGATGTGGGCCGTTTTTCGTATAGGTAGTCGGTTGGCGCACCCGATGCCGGATCAGTTACAGTAATAATTTTGTACGGGTCGGTTAAATAGCCTTCGTTCATTGTTTGGGAATAATTCAGTTGCGTTAAAGTGTTGCGGCTGACCACTTGGGAAAGGCCAATAATAGATTGAATCGTCTGCTTTTCTCCATGCCCAAGGCGGGTCGTATCGCTAATGCTTGCAAGCGCAGGCGGGTTTCCGTTGATGGGTCTAACCGTATCAATATCAATGGAAAGTCCGCCTGTGAGCGTGGTCATCCGCTGACGAATATCCAACGAGAGATTCCCTCCTACCCCATATGAGGTATAGTCGTTTTCAAATGAGAGATTTCCCTCGCCTTCCCCTTTTAATGTCGGGGTGAGGGAGATGCCATTTGAAACTCGCGCGGCCATGCGCGTATCCTTAAAATTGGTCAGCGGATTGACTGTTATACCTTGCCCCGTCTGAAATGTTCGTGATGTCCCGGAGGGAGAAGTCACGATTTGAGTGGAACCACTTTGCGTGGGATTAAAAATCGCTCCGTTTGCAGAGGCACCTGTAATGACATCCCACGAGAATTTCAGTGTAACCCATTCGTCATCACCGATGTCTCTACGAAACGATACCATTGATTCAGAAACGGAAACGCGCCCCTTCTCGGAATAATACAAAGTGGTTAAATCGGATTTCCATGGGAGGTCTTCGGCCTGCGATGAAAGAGGACTCTGAGACAAAACCCCACAAGTTGCAATCGCAAGTGCCTTGCGAATGGATCGCTTCTTGTCTAATTGCATCCGCAACCGCCTCCACCAACCCCCTGTCCACCACTGGAACCTTCTTTGCTGAAGGATATTTTTTGATCCACTTCATTGATCATTGGATTGGGAATCAACTGCATCTTCTGTTGTGCCAATAAATCCCGCTCCCAAGGGCGAATCGGAGTGATGCACCCTGTGAGCAACATCGCAAACACAGAAAATAGCATGAAAATGGCCCTCATTTTACAAGAAGCTCCTGAATTTCCGTCACAATCGTGTCTTTGCCTTCATCAAAAAATCCTTTGTGAATAAAACGCAGATTTCCTTTTTTGTCAATCAAATAAGAGCTGGGCATAGTCCATACCCCGTAGGATTCTGCCACATCTCCAGAAGGATTAAAAGCCACTTTAAAAATAGGAGGATAATCTTTCAGAAATGCCTCAGCCGCCCCCTCGCCCTTATCAATATTAATCGCGACAACCGTCAGCCCTTTGGCACCAAAACGGCTCTGTATTTCGTTCATCCATGGAAAAGATTTGCGGCAGGGAACACACCATGAGGCCCAAAAATCGACATAAACAACCCGTCCCTTCAAGGCGCTCAAATGAACCTTTCCCGTTGTGCCTGAAAGTGTAAAGTCGGGTGCTTTTTCGGCAAATGCCTGTGGAACAAAAAAAATAACCAAAACGAGAATAACACCAATACTGTATCGCAAAACAGTCTCCTCTATTTCTTCCAGCGGCCCAACGAGGCCGCTAATATCGCTGGAGGCCGTGCCTCCTCCTATATCTTCTCGTTACGCGGGGTTAACTCATCAATTGCAGCCTCTCCTGTTAATATCTCTGGGTTTTGGACACCAAAATATTTGTAGATGGAGGACGCAATGGAGAATGGCTCACATTGATAACTGTCGCTTGTCGGAGCGGTAAATTGACGATTTTGAAAGCCGGTGCCAATCCGTTCTGTGTTGCCCACGATTTTTCCCAGTGCGAGAGGACGGATTGTACTGCCACCTACAGTATAAAGATTCTGATTATTACCATGATCCCAGCCAGCGGAATTGTTCAGGTTTACATTGCGCCCAAAATCTCCAAAAATGTTAATGATAATGTCGTTTCGTCCGAGCGACTTCATATGCTGGACGGCGACATTAATTGCCTGCATTAACTCCTCCATCCGTTTTGTATAATTTGTAATGGCATCACTATGGTCGTCCCATCCCCCAAGCCCCGTGCCGCCCAAACTAACAAACAAGGTATCGGGGCTGTTGGTCGCCAGTGCCATTGCCGCCTTTAATCGGTTTCCAAAATTGGTATCGGGGTAGAGTATCTCTGAAGGAAGGTTCTTATTGACGATATCCTTACTGAAATTTTTAGTGATAAAGTCATCAAGGGTGGCCCTTCTATCAAACGCCTCGTTCATTTTTTCATGTGTTGCCCCCAAGGTGGCCGATATTTTTCGTGATAAAGCCTCAATAATGGCATCTTGCGTCCCTAAAAAAGAATTGGAAGCTCTGCTGTATGGGTTCCTAAACGATGAATCAAGAGAGGTCACTTTTAGTTGGGCGGATAGTGTCACACCCCCCAGTTGAAAGACAACGGAATCGCCTTCAAACGAGACAAACGGGAGCAGCAGTTGATCGACGGGCTTATTAAACGCTTGATTCGCGGCCATGATTGCGGCAAGCACTGTTGCAATACCCGGCCCTTCTATCGTTTTGTTTCCAATGAGATTCTGCAACACGCTGAGTTCGTGGGCTTTGTTGTCGTCTTTAATCCGATGAATGGTTCGATAAATAGACATCTCTTTTGATGCAATGAGACTTTCCATGACAGTGCCACCAGCAGTACCCCAAAAGGAATTAGGCGTAATCACATTGTTCATCGTCGTGGGGAGAATATTGGCAGGGTATTTGTTTTGTGAATAGGCATTGATTTCGGCGATATTCGTTAAATTTCCCGCCAATTCAGATGGCCCGCCGTAAAGAAAAATAAAAATCACTTTTGGCAACATCGCAGGTTTTATATACTGCACTTGCCCCAAAAGATTTGCTCTTAATTCCTTTGCCGCGATAGATTGGGGACTTGCCAATTCCCAAGGAAGCACAGCCGATGCCGTCAGTAAGCCCATACACCGCATAAAATCTCTTCGGCTTATATTCTTATTCATTATTTAGAACTCCGGAGTCTATCTTAACGAACGGCCTTAAAGTTATAAATTTCAGTCAGTCTTGATGAATAATCAAGCACAATCATTGCTTTTTCTGTTTTTTTGTCTTGAAATTTTTGATCTGCGATCAGACTGTTTAGAACACCCAACTCGTCTTCGGTTGCCTGTCGTGATACGACTGAAAGAAAAAGATAATGGATAAAATCATCGCCCACCAAACGATTATCAATAAAATTGCTTCTCCATCCGCTGTCATTGGGATTGAAGGAATCTGTTTTTCGATCAATGAGCAACTGTTCACGAACCGCTTTATGATAAAAACCAAAACCAATCGCATCTTGAGGGATTTCTGGAAATCGTCCCAGTTTGTAGGTTAGCGGCGCTTGTCCCATATTTTTCATTGTTGGAAAGATTTGACTGCTGGGATTGGCAAAATCGGAAAAGAACGACTGACGGGGCACCCAATATATCCGAGAGGCGATGTTAAAAAAAGTCTCTTCAAATTCCTTTGGGCGTTCGACATTCAGAAGATACTCTTTAGAGAAGAGCATCATCAAAAAAATATCCTGAAACGTAACAGGGTTGGCGGCGACAATCGCGTTGACGATTGCCGTATTTTTCTCTGCCGGAAACCCCATAAAAAACGAATTGACCAGAACGGTTGTAATCCGTGGGATCAGCAGGGGGTGTTGGCTGAGAACGCGGTAAAAATCGTAGCAATTGATGATACCTGTATCTAAGACTTCTTGCATGGTGCCATTCTCGTTGAACCCAATGGTTAATTGGAATTTTTGATTCGCATCAGTGAGGTACCAATTCTGGCAGGCAATAGCCCCTTTTGCGACATCTTTATCCCGATCAAAAAGGCCCAGAAAGACTTCAATCATTTCCCGCACATTGTCTTCTGGAGAACGGAATCGACGCCAGTTTTCCTGTGAGATTATATGTTCATAAACAATGTCTCGTATACTCTTTTTTGCATCCATCATGGTGATCAGTCTGTAGTTAATGTCTTGGACATCCGTATAATCGACAGAGTCATTCTCCAACGCAGGGGAGAAAAGAATCGTATTGGCGAGCTTATAGGCCACCCATCGGTTAAAAAAGTCCTGACTCAAAGGAAACTCAAACAGCATGGCCAATGGATATTCAATGGGCTTTCTCTCTGTATTAAACTTCGATTTCTCTTCTATCAACATCAAATGATCTGCCTTAACAGTCTTTTCCAACGGCTGGGATAAGCCCCTCTGGGAGGTGGATAAGAAATCCTCATTCTTCTTTAATTTTAGGGGTAAGAGTCCCTGACCCAAATCAAAAAAATCGTTTACAGGGACCCCCTTATAGAGCGTTCCCATCAGTTTGTTGGCTACGATATATTTCTGTTCGTTGGATAAGGCGTTGTAATCAATATCAGACAGTGGAACGGCAGGCCCGGATGCAGTGGGTCTTGCAGAAATAGGCGTAGCTTGTGACTGTGGAATCTGCGGATTGCACGCACCAATACAAAATAATATGACAATCGGCAGATATTTGTTGATTGTTTGCATGAGACACCCCAACTACTCCAACTATATCACAGCGGGTGCCTATGCTTCAATTTTCGATATACCTCACTTCCATCAGGAATAACCCATGAGGGGGCGCGGTGATGCCCGCAAGACGGCGATCTTTGCCCTCCAAGATCATGTTGATTGTATTGGCATCTTTTTTCCCTCGGCCAATCTCGACCAGTAGTCCTACGATATTTCGTACCATATAACGCAAAAAACGGTTAGCCGTGAGTGTGATTGAAATATGTGCTTCTTTTTTGACAATTGCAATTTCATAAAGATCAACGATATGATTTTTGGCATCATTTTCTGCTGCGCAAAAAGATGTAAAATCGTGTCGTCCCATGAGGCTTTTGGCCGCTTGCTGCATTTTTTGAAGATCAAGCTGCCCTCTAAGATGCCACGCTGTTTGCCGTTGCCAAGGAGAACGCGTTTGTGCGTTGTAAATAAAGTAGTGATAGGTCTTACACTGCGCCCCATAGCGGGCGTGAAAATGGGCATCAACCTCTTTGACTTCTTTTGTTGCGATATCGCAAGGCAGTAGGGCATTAAGACCGCGTAACAATGTTGCAGGTAAGATAGCCCGATTTAATTCAAAATTGGCAACTTGTCCTAAGGCATGAACACCTGCATCGGTGCGACCGGCCCCAATAACATTGACTGTTTGCTGCGCGAGACGGGAGAGTGCGTTTTCGATGCTGGTTTGAATGGTAGAACCGTGGGACTGTTTCTGCCAGCCATGATAGAGCGTTCCATCGTATTCCAGCGTGATTTTGTAATAGTGCGGCATTTATTGGCTGCGTTTTGCCTCAATATATTCTTTTATTCCCTGAAAAATAGATTCGGCAATCTTCTGGCGGTAGGATTTATCTCTCAACCGTTGCTCTTCGATCCTGTTGCTAACAAATGAAATCTCCGCTAAGATAGCGGGCATTTTGGTATGAGCCAGCACATAAAAGGGGGCCTTCTTTACGCCCAAAGAAACCGTTGGATAGCTTGGAATCAGCAGTTTAACAAAGGCTTCTTGCGTGTAATGGGCCAGCTCCAACGCCTCATTTAAAACAAAATCTCGTAAGAGATCATTCAGGATAATCTCCTGAAAGCCTTGCGCGGATTTAATAGTCGTTGCGTTTTCACGGGCCGCTGTCGCGAGTGCGCCTTCATCCGTGGCTCTGCCGAAAAGGTAGGTCTCAATTCCCTGTGTGCTCCTTTTGGGGCTGGCATTGGCGTGAATGGATACAAAAAGATCGACCTTCTTACGATTGGCCAGTTCCGTTCTGTCTTTCAATGGGATAAAGATATCGGTTTCACGCGTGAGTGTCACCTCCTTGTGTAGCTTCTCCCGCAACAACTTGGTGACCCTGATGGATACATCCAAAACAACTTCAGCTTCCGTCAACCCTCTTTGGCCAATCGCGCCGGGGTCATCTCCTCCGTGACCCGGATCAATAACGATGGTGCGGATTTCAGGCGTGACGAGGCCTGAGGGTGAAGGCGATCCCTTCGGCGCTGGCGTGGCCGATGGTGTGGAAGGGGCTAAAGGAGATGAAGGCGCTTTAGGCGAATCTGGCGTAGGGGGAGATGGTGCGGTCGGTATTGGGGAAGGCCACTGCTCATCTGCGGGTAGTCTTTTTTTTGCGGTTGTTGTCTCGTCGTCGAAGAGGGGATCGTCTGGGAGCGTTGTCACATCAATCACCAATCGATTTGGATTCTTTAGAGTAGAAACGGTATGTTCTCCTGGATTTTTAAAAGTGAGTAAAACAACCACATTGTCTTCCTCTTCTTCTGTCGTCTCCAGTGTTTGTAGATCCCCTTGGAGAAGAAGGATCGGGGTATCTCTTAATGATTGTCCTAAAACTGCTTTTGAGAAATAGACAGAGATGAGACGGGAATCAATCATGCGTTCTATTTTGTAACGCGGCGGTTTGTCACAGTCAATCACCACGCGGGTACGCCTAGGGTAAGACTTATATCGGACAGCACTGATCGTGGTTTTGTTGGAAACAGGCGCTGTTTTAGCAGGGGCTGTGACCTGCAACAAAAATAGCGATAGCATTGCGAATAAAACAAGAAAGTTTAACTTTTTCCTTTTAAAATGCATATCGGCATAAAATAATCAGTTTGGGCAATCAAAGTCAATCTCTGTTCTGATGACATTGACAATAAAGGGTGCATTTCTCTGTTTTGGGGGGTCCATTAGTTGACAACTTCTACACAGATGGTGTAGAAGTTGTCCGCTTGGTACTGTTCTGTATGGGTTTCTTTCTTTTTGAGCGGGAAATTTATAAATTAAGAGAGGAGTTCTGATTGATAAAACGATGGCGTCCATTTTTTGGAATTGCAATCTTCGTCCTGTGTCTACCGGTCTTATCTATTCCCGAAACCGCGACGAGTAGTATTCCCTTGCCGCAAACAGGTTCATCCGTCGCAAGATATCACCGTATTCAGATTGCTAAAACATACGGGAAGCTGCCGTTGCGCTTTGAGCCTAATCGGGGGCAGACCGATTCGAAGGTGCGTTTTTTATCCCGTGGAAGCGGTTACACCCTCTATCTAACCCCGACCGAAGCCGTCATGGTCTTGAGCAAGGCCAGAAAGACCGTGGTGCAAGGAATTCACGAATCGCCCTTTTCGGGAGAGGTGAATACGTCGCCGTTTCTCAGGAAACCCCCTGTTGCTCCCCCCCCTGTGATACTACGGATGCAACTTCTGGGTAGTAATTCTGATCCACAAATGGTGGGTCTTTCAAAGCAGCCGAGCAAGAGTAATTATTTTGTTGGGGCTAAAAAGGCATTGTGGCGTTCCAATGTCTTAAATTACGAGAAGGTAAAACTCCAAGCAGTCTACCCCGGCATTGATCTGGTCTATTATGGGAAGCAGGGGCAGCTTGAATATGACTTTATTGTTGCTCCGGGAAAAGATCCAAGTTTGATTACATTTAACTTCAAGGGTCAGGATGAACTAAAGATCAACCCGCGGGGTGATCTGGTTGTGAAGATTGATGGATCAGAGATTGTTTTTAGTCGTCCACGTGCCTATCAGAAAATCAACGGCAGACCGAAAATGGTGGCTACATACTTCATTGTGAAGGGGAACAATCAGGTCGGTTTTAAAGTGGCGGATTATGATAAAAGCCTTTCGCTGATTATTGATCCTGTCTTATCGTACTCTACTTATCTGGGGGGCAGTGGGGATGATTTTGGCAGGGGTATTGCCGTAGACAGTGAGGGAAATGCTTATGTGGTGGGGTACTCCATGTCAATGAATTTTCCCACGGCAAACCCGATTCAGGGGCACAATCCTAGCCATGAATGCGACGTATTTGTTGCAAAGTTAAACAGCACCGGTTCGGCCCTTCTTTATTCTACTTACTTGGGAGGAATCGGCGACGACGATGGCTATGGGATTGCGTTGGATCGTTCAGGAAATGTATATGTAACGGGGAAGAGCGACTCTACTGATTTTCCGCTGGTCAATCCGATTGTTGGCAGTGGGGGGACGAACGCAGGTGATTATGATGCCTTTGTCACGAAGTTAAACAGCGCTGGCTCGGCCATTGTCTACTCGACTTATCTTGGAGGAAATAAACTTGATATTGGTTGGGGTGTTGCGGTGGACGGTACGGATAACGCTTATGTGTCAGGATACACCCTTTCCACCAATTTTCCCATGGCGGCCCCCTTTCAGTCTAGGAATGCGGGCGGTTTTGATGCCTTCGTTACAAAGCTGACCCCTACTGGTTCGGCCCTTGTTTACTCTACCTACATAGGGGGGGGAAGTGATGATTATGGCTATGGCATTGCGGTGGATAGTGCAGGGAGCGCCCATCTGACGGGTTGGATTTACTCAACCGATTTTCCGACGGTTAATCCGTTTCAGGCAAGAAACGGTGGTGACTATGACGCATTTCTCACAAAGTTTAACAGTGCGGGTTCAGCCCT
>Ga0213870_1000862_pt1 | contig 14076 bp, 14 predicted proteins | sample WICALVC2017_Meta_FD_160119 | JGI IMG/M metagenome (GOLD analysis project Ga0213870, IMG submission 160119) | Freshwater microbial communities from subterranean cave lake in Wind Cave National Park, South Dakota, United States - WICALVC2017 | ecosystem: Environmental > Aquatic > Deep subsurface >... | reverse complement strand
AATTGGATCCCATCATGGGCTGGACAGAGATTTAAGAATTGGTTGGAGAGTTTAGGCGATTGGCCTATATCCCGACAGCGCTATTGGGGAATACCATTGCCTATATGGATTTGCGATTCTTGTCAAAATGTTAAAGTCATAGGCTCAAGGGGCGAATTACCAAAAGTTCCAAAAGATTTCCACAAGCCCTATATTGATGAAGTGCAGTGGACTTGCAAAAAATGCAATAAAGGGACTATGAGAAGAGTTCCTGATGTCTTGGATGTGTGGTTCGATTCTGGTGTTGCATCATGGGCGTCATTAGGCTACCCTAGAAATAAAATTCTATTCAACAAACTGTGGCCTGCTGATTTTATCCTGGAAGGACCAGACCAAATAAGAGGTTGGTGGAATTCTTTAATGATAACCAGCATACTTGCATTCGACAGAAGACCTTTTGAAAATGTTCTATTCCACGGTTTTGTGTTGGATGCTCACGGCGTTAAGATGAGCAAAAGCAAAGGAAATGTTGTAGAGCCAGAGAAGCTGATAGAAAAATACGGCAGGGATGTTACCAGGTTTTACTTTTTATCTGGAGCACCATGGGAAGACTATTACTTCAAGTGGGAAGATTTACAGGATATGGCAAAATCATTTGTCATAGTAAGAAATACCTTCAATTTTGTCAAAACTTATGTAACTGCCGCGGGCAAGACGAAAAATTTGAAACTAGAAGACAAATGGCTGTTATCAAAACTGAATTCTTTGATAGAAAATTCTACAAACTATTGTAAATCTTTTCATGGGCACAAAGCTGCAAAAGAAATTCTGGATTTTATTTTAAACGACTTTTCAAGATGGTATATAAAATTGATTAGGGACAGGGTTTGGGTTACTTATGATGGCAAAGACAAGCAATCCGCATTTTATACATTATTCACTGCAACAGAAGCTTTATTGAAATTGCTAGCCCCATTCACACCTCTATTTGCAGAGCACATTTACCAAAATGTTTTAGAACCTTTGAGAAAAGGAAAGGAATCCATACACATGTATGACTGGCCTAAGGCTGATAAAAATCTGATAAATAGTAAATTGGAAAATAATATGTCAATAATCAAGCAAATAGTTGAAGCAGCCTCAGCAGCTAGGAACCAGGCAAATTTGAAATTGAGATGGCCAGTGAGAGGGCTTTTAATCATTTCATCCAACAAAAAAGTGAACTCTGCTGTAAAGCAGCTAAAAGAAATTCTATTAACGGCATGCAACACAAAACAAATTTCGGTTTCAAAGAAAAAACCCAAAGGCGGATTCTCTTCCATGAAGTTTTCATTTGGAGAGGTATTTGTCAATAAAGTTTTGGATGGGGAATTGCTGGAAGAATCAATGATTAAAGAACTGGTAAGGGCAATACAGGAGTCAAGGAAAAGAAACAAATTTGATGTAAAAGAGTTGATTGATTTAAGTTTGAACTCCGATGACAAGACCAACAAAACATTGGAGAAATATAAAAAGTTTTTGACGAAGGAAGTAGGCGCCAAGAAATTGATAGTAGGCAATTTGCAGGGAAAGCACAAAGGCAATGTGGAATTCGAAGGAAAGAAAATCGAGTTCATGTTTGACAAGTGAGTCCATGGAAGAAATGCTGATTTTAGTTGATGACAGCGACAATCCACTAGGTACAGCATCTAGAGAAGAATGCCACAAGGGCAAAGGCAAAAGACATCGTGCATTTGTAGTTTTCATTTTCAACAAAAGCAAAGTATTGCTTCAATTCAGGAGCAAAAGCAAATTGGGAGGCAGCAGATGGGACGTCACTGCCACAAGCCATGTCAGGAAAGGTGAGACATACGATGCCGCAGCTGAAAGATGTATTAAACATGAGATAGACATCTCAACCTCCCTCCAGAAAATAGGAGCTTTCACCTACACAGAAACATACGATGGCTATTCTGAGAATGAATATTGCGCAGTGCTGGTAGGAAAATACGATGGAAAAGTGACTCCAAACAAAAGTGAAATAGAAAAACTAAAGTATTCGACTATTGATGAAATCAAAAGAGATGTTGCTAAAAATCCAGCCGCCTATACCAAATGGTTTAGAGGGTCATTTAAAATCCTGTCAAAGTTTGTAGACAAATCTGGTTATTTAGATGGTTGAATGAAGCTTTCCAAAAATTATGTACTCTTAACATCCTTAATGTCTTCAGTCGCCGGTTTAGTGTTGATTTATATAGCAACCAGTAGCATCGAACCAAATGAAATTCCAATCTCAGATATAACTGCCGACATGGAAGGCCGCAAAGTTCTTGTGATAGGACACTTAGCTGATAAAAGGACGCATGAAGATGGTCATTTATTTCTGACAATCTCAGACAACAATTCAAAAATTCAAGTGCCATTATTTTCAGATTTCATGAAGCAACTTAACAAAATAGGCATTACCGGCGATGATTTCCATGAAGGTGACAAAGTTTCAGTATCAGGCATTTTAGAAAATTACAAGGGAAGGTTGCAAATTATGCCAAAGAATTTGAATGATATAAAAATTTTGGGTGAATGATGTTTCTTGAGATTTTTCTGTTCAGCCTGTTAGGAATTCTGTTGGGTGTTATCCTAGGTTTGCTGCCGGGCTTGCATCTGAATAATATTTTGCCTTTGTTCCTTTCTCTAACATTTCTAATTCCAAATCCACACTATCTCGCTGTTTTTATAGTATCAACCGCAATATCCCAGGTTTTCACCAGTTTCCTGCCAAGTATTTTCTTGGGAGCTCCAGACGGCGACAGCAACAGCCTTTCAATTTTGCCTGGTCACAAATTGCTATTGCAAGGAAGGGGATATGAAGCAATCCATTTAACAGTTGTAGGTGGGATGGCGGCATTGCTACTAAGCATCATTGTTATTTTATTCTTCGGTAATTATCTCACATCACTCTACCATTTTACACGTCCGTATGTACAATATGCCCTGATAGCCGTAGTTCTTTTCATGGTATTTTCTGAAAAACACTTCAAGAAAATTCTATCCGCAGGATTAATCATTTTCCTTTCTGGTTTGTTAGGTGTTTTGGTTCTAAATTCATCAATAGTCTCACAGCAGAATGCATTATTCCCCACTTTCGCAGGTTTGTTTGCGATTAGCACTTTGCTAACTTCTATAACGGAAAAGTCAAAAATTCCCAAGCAGCAGGTAGACTCGAAACTGCAGGCATCCAGATTCGACATGACTAAATCTATAGCCTTCGGGGTGATTGCCGGTATATTGGTAGGCCTGCTGCCAGCTGTAGGTGTTTCTCAGGCCGCAACATTCATGCAATACTTAGGGGGTTTGGGCGAAGCCAGAACTTTCTTAATTACTCTATCGGGAATCAACACAGCCAACGAAGTCATATCCCTAAATTCACTTTATTTGATTTCCAATCCGCGTTCAGGAGCGTCAGTAGCGATAGAAAGAATCCTGCCTGATATAGGTTTCAACGACATGCTGCTTTTCATTGGCGTCATACTTCTTTCATCCGGTATTGTAGTTCCCGTAACTCTATATTTAGGAAAAGTGATACCAAATATTCTGGTTAGATTCAACTACACCTTTCTCTCATTGGCAGTAATCAGTTTTCTATTAATTATGATAATAATTTCTACTGGTTTCCCAGGTCTGATGATTGCATTTACATCGACAGCAATAGGCTTGTCATGCGCCTACCTTGGTGTTAGAAGGAGTAATTGTATGGGGGTATTACTTTTACCAAGTATTCTTTTCTTCACAGGACTAAACCCATTAATTTTAACTATACTAAGGATTTAAGAGATGCTATGGCCGACAAAGCAGAATTGATGAAGCATTTGCAAAAGGATTACAAAAGATACTGGTATGTAAGGCTTTTTAAAGAACTAGGATTTAAGCGAGTACATTGTAGCAATTGCAGAAAGTTCTTTTGGACATTAACAGAGCAAAAGACATGCAATGACGCCACTTGCAGAACCTACGACTTCATCGGTAGTCCCCTGCCAAAAAAATCTTTGGACTATTTCGAGACATGGAAAGCTATAGAAAAATTCTTTGTAAAAAACAACCACACTTCAATCAAACCCTACCCAGTTGTTTGCAGATGGATACCAAACTTGTACTTTACAGTAGCCGGAATAGTTGATTTTTTGAGGGTTGACAATGGAAATGTCAGTTTCGATTTACCGGCTAATCCATTAATTTTAACTCAGCCTTGTTTGAGGTTTAATGACGTCGTCAACACAGGAATAAACGGGAAGTCCTACACATGCTTTGGAATGATCCAGCAAACTTCTTTGTATGATTCAAAGCAAGGATATTGGAAGGATGAGTGCATTGATTTGGACTGGAAACTATTAACAGAAGTTTTCAGTATACCTGACGAGGAGATTGTCTTCATCGAGGACGCTTGGTTGGGTCCAACGGCATTTGGCAGTAGTTTGGAATACCATGTACAAGGTTTGGAATTGGGCAATGCAGTATTCACAGAGTTTGCTGGTACTGTCGACAGCTATAGGGAAATGAAAGATAAGGTGATAGACATGGGAGGAGGACACGAGAGGTTTACCTGGTTTACCCAAGGCACTCCGACAAGCTATGATGCAGTTTTTGGGGATGTTCTTGATAAACTAAAGAAAGCATGCAATATTGATTACGACAAAGAGTTTTTCTTGAGATACTCAAAGATAGCTGGTTCATTGAATGCCGACGAAGGCGACCTCAGTTTGCAAAGGAGGAGTATCGCCGAACAATTGAAGGTTAGTGTGGAAGAATTGGAAACAAAAGTTTTGCCTTTAGAGGCAATTTATGCAATCGCAGACCATACCAGAGCTTTGGCATTCGCAATAGCTGGCGCGGGTTTGCCCAGTAACATTGGCGGGGGTTACAATCTCAGGGTTATTCTAAGGCGGGCATTGAGTTTCATAAACAAGTTTAATTTCCCAATAAGGCTTGAGGACGTTGCTACTTGGCATATCAACTATTTGAAAAAGCTATTTCCAGACCTGAAGAAGCATGAAGATGACATAGTGAAGATACTGGAAGTTGAAGAAAGGCGATACAAGGAGACAGTTGAAAGAAGCAAAAAAATAATCGAAGGGTTTTCAGGAAGGAAAATACCAGAGGAGGAATTGATAACATTGTACGAGTCTCAAGGAATCACGCCAGAGCAATTGGGGTTGGAAACACCGCAAAACTTCTATCAAAAGATTACCGAAAAACACATGGGGAATAAAACTGAAGAAGAGAAGTTTCCTTATGATTTGACTAACCTCCCAGCAACAAGAATTCTATATCACGACAAGCCCCCTAAGTTTGAATTCAAAGCCAAGATTCTGAAAGTTTTTGATGATAGTTTCGTTGTTTTGGATCAAACAGCATTCTACCCAGAATCAGGTGGCCAAAAGTATGACACTGGGTATATCAATAATGCAAAGGTAACAGATGTAATGAAAATTGGCAGTGTTATCGTCCATAAAGTTGAGGGCAATGTAAGGGAAGGAACAAGCGTTGAAGGTAAAATTGACAGGGAAAGAAGAACTATTCTTAGAAAGCACCATGATTCCATCCACATCATCAATGGGGTTGTGCATAAGGTTTTGGGTTCATGGGCCCATCAGCATGGGACAGAGAAAGATATTGACAAAGCAAGGATAGACATAACTCATTACGAGGCATTAACAGATGATCAAGTAGAAGCAATTGAGAATATGGCTAACGAAATTGTTGAAAAAGATTTACCAATAACCAAGACTTTGATGGATAGAAGTGATGCTGAGAAGAAATACGGGTTTGAAATTTACACCGGTGGTTATGTCCCTTCCAAACAAATCAGAGTTGTAGAAATAGGGAATGGTTTTGATATAGAAGCTTGTGCAGGTACTCATGGCGATAGTACTGGTGATATAGGATACATCACTATTTTAAGGACAAAAAGAATTGCAGACGGGCTGGTTAGAATCGAGATAAAGTCTGGTGATGTGGCATTAGAATACCTAAAGGAGAAAGAGAGAATATTGCAGGATGTTGCTAAAAAACTGGATGTAAAAGAGGAAGATGTGCCCAAGGCTGTTGAAAAACTTTTTGAAACTTGGAAAAGCAAGAGAAAGCAGTTGAAGAAATAATTACTTCCTTTTCCTCTCCGTCTCAAGCCTCTTAATCTTCACCTCAATTTCTGCCAGCTGCTCCACCAAATCCGCATAAAGTTTTCTCAATTCATCTTCACCCAATTCCTTCTTGTAGTACTGTTCCTTCAAGTATTGCATTATGTCTTTGATTTCCAGCTGCCTTTTTCTAAGATTGCTTATCTCAACCTGTCTCTCCACCATCACCGATGCAAACCCAGTAATTAACGCAATACTGCCGACGATGTTAAACGCGTACCATAAAACAGGGCGAGGTGTTATGTATGACTGTGTGACAGTACCCACAATTTCTACAAAAATATTTAGTGATATGAAAAGCAAGCCCCCAGCTATCAGTATCCATGGCAGTGTAAGCTTCTTTTGATAGCTTACTATTTTCCCGACGTATATCAAGAAGCTTGCCATTACTATGTAAGAAAAGAAGACGAACAAGTCGATGAAAAGAGCTAGCTGCTGGGATGGCGGGTCTAAAAGGACCATAAATTTTAATTGGTTTTTAACCTTATCTTTTTATAATTTCTATTGATGGCAAAAGAACAATTTCTGGTTTTGAAAAACAAGGAGAAACTTCTTAGGAAGGCAACCGAAGTATTGAGGGTTAATGATGTCGATTTGCCTAGGGTTGTTGACAGATTTCTAAAAGAAATTGAAGATATGAACAAGAAGCTTAACGCTTAGCTACAACAAGTATAACTTCAGGCAAAAACCCTTTAGTCAGCCTATACCTTTTCACCTTGAAAATCTTTGCCTTGTACTTCTTTGCCAGCTGCCTCAGTTCCTCTTCCCTATCCGGCTTATGTATGCTATAGACGTTTCTCCCAATTTCCAACGCCTTCATGAAAAATAGTATATCAGTATTGATAGGCGGGAATTGTATCACAGTGTCACATTTCTCATACAGCTTAAAGACATCTTTCAAATGCCAATGACACAACCTGCTTAGCTGGATACCTGTTATATGTTGGACATGGAGCACATTTTCCTTTGCTATATCTAGCATAACCCTGTCTAAATCTATACCATAAACAGCTTTAGCCCCAAGCACCACAGAGCCTATGGCAAATCTCCCAGTCCCACACCCTAAGTTATAAACAACCTTGTCTTTGATGTCTTTCCGAGCAATAAATAGAATTTCAGCAACCAATTCCGGTGATAAACACAGCTGCAATAGGTACTTCCTGTAACTTCCCTCTAGCTTGGAAAGGATTAAACCTAGCCTATTTTTGTTCATTTTCATAATTTATTATATAGTGTCTATATGCAAAATCGTTTACTTGTAACACAAGAGCAGATGAGAAAAGATGCTTTAGAAGCGGCAAAGCATGAAGTACAAGGATTTATTTTGCATGACAACAAAAAGTATCTCGAAGGCGCCATTCACTTCTCATTAGCATATCAAATCATCAACCGCCATAGAATCAATCCTGTGAGCGAGGAAAATGCCCTGTTGGCTGGTGTGCATAAGATGGGGGTTTTGAGAGCATATGACGGAATTGTTGACAATGATGAGACAAAAACCAATTTCACCGATCCAAGCATCCAGAACCATCCGAATTTCAAGCGAATGCTATATCATGCATTGGAAGAGTGCCGCAGGTTTGGTTTGCCTGAAAATTACGGCAGAAGCAAAGTGGGGTGGTATATGGAGCATGCCGATTGGGTTAAAAGCTTCAAAGGAAAGATGCCAGCAAACTTCCCATTTTTAGACAAATTGAGAGAGGGGGAAAAATTGTTTGTAACTGCAGTAACAGGAAATGCCACATTATTCGAAAGAACTTGGTCCATATACCTTTCATGCGTTCTTCTCCACGATACTCCTAGGTTGATGGGTTCTTTTCTCCATGATGACATGAACATAGATAGCATGACAGAGGCGTATACCACCTATTTAATTATTTTATTTCAACAAGGCAAATTATAGATAGGATACAATGTTACCATTTGTGGCCAAACTATTGATGGGCGGGCAGCTCAGCTTTGAAAAAGGCAACTTATCAATTTTCGGCGAAAGGGTTCTAATCATTCCATTGGAGCTTATACTTATCTTGGTTAGGGAGTCTTTGGAAGACAAGAAACTGGCCAAGTACATATACGAAAGTTCTAAACAATCTGTAATAAGCTTCTGCAATGACATCCAGAAGAAACTGAAAGTAAGCCAGAAAGAAACTCTCGATATCCTGATTAACTTGACAGAAATGAACGGTTACGGCGAAATAACTCCGATAAAAGTTGGCTACAAAGAGAAGGTTGCTATTTATCATTTGAAAGGACTCCCTTCAAGGGCATTCTTTGGCAAAATCAAGGTCAAAGAAAACACAACCGTAGATGTCTATTGGTGCGGATTAGTAGCTGGTGGCATGTCTTTTGTTTTCAACGATGACATAGACTGCTTGGAGACTAGGTGTATCATCAGTGGCAAGGATACTTGTGAGGTTATTGCTGCCAAAAAACCCTATCTGAAGAAAAATTACCCCGATGCTAAGATGTACTTTAGTTGATCACTTTTTGATTGCTACCCCCTTGACGCTTATCTCTATAGGATAGATGTCTGTCCCATGTGAAGTTCTCCTCATTTTTCTTACTAATAAACTTCTTGGCGTCCCACCAGCCGCATATTCCAGATAATGCAATATAATAAGTCCATCCGCAAGAAACTCCTCAAACCCAAACCTGCTTAATGCCTTTGTCTCAGATTCAGGTATTTCCGTGATCAACAAAGCCGTAATTCCAGAATTCTTCAATAATTTCATATATGTGAAAATCTCGCTCCTGATCTTCCCAACATCCATGCTGGAAACCTTCCATCCCATGGTTGCTATAGACAGGCTGTCCAGAACAAACCTCTTTGCATTTAGTTTCTTTATGTTCAACAGTGTCGCATCTTGCAAGTCTTTTATACTGGTTGGTTCTTGTGTGATGATTGCAAACTTGCCTTGCTGTATGTATTTCTTGAATTCCACATCCCACCCAAACTTCCCCACGTCCATCATTACATCATCAACAGTCTGCTCCAATGAAATATATAACCCGTTCTCGCCTTTTCTCAGGCCATGCAAAAGATATTGCATGCAGAATAGAGTCTTCCCAGTTCCAGTCTGTCCGGCAATCAGGTTTATAGAATTTTTGACAAACCCGCCTTCAACAATTCTGTCCAACCCAGGAATACCGCTTTCTAACCGTTCTCCTACCATACTAGAATCTTCGCTTTTCTTATAATTATCTTTTTTATACGTTTCTCAACGCACACTCTACCGGAGGCTGTATCATCAAATTACATAAAGAATTTATTATGCCAGATTCGGTCACATTCACGCCCTGCAGATTGTTTTGATCTACGTTTATTTGATTGTCACCAATCGTGAAGCCTATGATGTTAACCTTGGGTAAATTCCCAAAATTGGATTTTATCTCCTCCAATACTACCTGGTCTTTGAATTGATTTAAATTTACAAGCTGTTCCAATATGCTCTGCGTTTCCAAACACTTCTCGCACGCCAAATTGTATTCAAATCTTATGATTGTTTTGCCCTGTCTCAGTATCTCAGTTTCCTGTTCCGGTGCCAACTCGTAATCCACTATATTGGTAGTGGGCAATTGCACGTTGGTTGGTGTAGTAGGTTTGTAGAAAGGAGCTTGAAGAACATATGGTACTATGGAAAAACCCCCGACCAGCATGAACATGACCAATAAAATCCCCAAAGGTTTAGCCTTCATTTATATCAGTAATAAATCCTTTCACTTATAATTTTATTCTAATGGTATTGGAGAAGCTGGTCTCGGTAAGCGAAGCGCTCAGGCACCCGTGGTGGATGTTCATCGTCGGTGGCGCCATTTCCGTCATTTGCCTGTTCATTTCGTTTTTGATCTTCCCTCAGTCCGTAGGCCTGTTCACAACATTCCTCATAACAATTGCGATGACACCTTTCATGGTGAAGTTGATAACTTACGAAGAAACCACTACAGAGGAGGAGATTGAGAGAAACATTCACGGAAATTTCTTGGACAAGCACGGCGACATACTTTCCATATACACCTCCTTTTTTGCCGGCGTGATAATATTTTTGTCAATAGTCTTCCTGATGCTGCCTGAAGCGACTGTCCAAAAACTTTTCGAGGACCAGATAAAAGAAATAAACATCATACGAGGCAGTGTGCTCTTCGGGGGCACTTTGGAAAGGATAGTAGTTAATAACATAGGAGTTCTGATCCTGTCAGTAATTCTATCGTTCTTGTTTGGTGCTGGCGCAATCTTCATCTTGTCTTGGAATGCCTCCATATTGGCCACGGCAATTGGTCTGACGGCAAAAAGCATAGGCGGCATCCACAGCCTGCCTTTAGCGGTTTTGGTCTATTTCCCGCACGGCAGTCTGGAGATTCTAGCCTACTTCATAGGCGCGATAGCTGGAGGGATGATTTCTGTATCATTTACCAAACGGGAATCAAAACTTTTCTGGCCAGTAACAAAAGACAGCCTGCTGCTTGTTGGTATAGCAATAGTCATTTTACTTGCAGCCGGTCTCATAGAGACAGCTTCTATTGCCATATCGAAATAGCTATTCCAAGAAAATAGCCGGTTTGCCGTATTTGGCTCTAGCTGCTTTCTGCTGAGGGTCATACTTCTTCTTGTCAGAAACTTTGTACATCTCCAATTTCTTAAATTTGAACAGGCCTTTCAAATAATTTACCATGTCTTTAAAATAATTCAACTCTTTATCGGTTACAAAATAGAGGTAAGCGTTATTCTTTTTGCCAGCCAGTTTTATCACATGATTTAAATCTTCTTGTGTCTTTTTGAAAATAGTTTCCAACTCTAACAGCTTTTCATCTACCTTGCTTTTATCAAACTCAGGCCAAGCTTCAAGTGAAATGAAAGTCTTATTTCCTAATGCAGACCATAACTCCTCGCTTACATGTGATGCTAATGGTGCAAGAAGTTTGATTGCAGTTGATACAGACTCCTTTAAAATGTCTTTCTTGCAGTCTTGAATACCTCCACATCTTCCAATGTAATAATTTATTTCATTAAGCAACTGGAATGCGCTATACTGGACTCCTGATCTGAATTTCATTATCTCATAATTTTCTGTTGTTCCTTTGATGCAGTTCTGAACTATGCTTTCCAGATAAACATCCAAGTTATTCCTAGATTTTCTTTTAGCTTTCTTCAAATTTTTCACTAAATTCGCTAATGAAATGAGCCTTGAAGAAAATGTTTTCAAAGAATCCTCCTTCCAGTCTGCGTCGTCCATGTTCTCGTTTGAAGCTGCTATGTTTATCCTTACAAGATCCGCCCCATACTTTTCTATCAAACCCTTCAAAGGTATTATATTGCCTTTGGATTTGGCCATTTTCTCCCCGTAAACTTTTACGAACCCATTTACACCATAGGCTTTCGGCCAGTATTTAGTATCATCCCAGATTGCCACATGATGGAATAATGCATAAGTTAAATGATTCTGTACCAAATCTTTTCCAGAATTCCTCAAGTCAAGAGGATAGAAATACTCAAATTCCTCCCTCATTTCGTTAATTAACTTCTCACCCAATTTCGATTTCTTGCCCAGTTCTTTCGAATTGCCTTTGCCCAAGAAAATATAATCAAAAACCTCGTCTGTCAATTTGCTTACCAGAATTTTGTTTTCATTGATAACCCGTGCAATTGCATAATATGCCATGTAGATTACCGAATCACTCAAAGTTTCTATAATCCACTCCTTATCCCAAGGCAATCTAGTGCCTAATCCACTCTTTCTTGTGCATGCCTTGTCATCCAGCCAATCTACAGTATTCAGAAATTGTAATCTTGCTTCCTCAGGGTAGAATTTCATTTGTGCTATACACTGCTTAACTTTATCTTTCCAATTCTTGTCAGAAAATTTCAAGAACCACTGATTCTCCAAAATTTTTACATGGCATCTGTTAGTGCATCTGCATACGACTTCATCAGTTGGTTCCCAGATGAAGTCACCCAAACCCTCTTTTAGCAACTGTTTCTTAATTTTCTCCTTAGTTTCTTTGACAGACAGTCCGGAATATTCGCCGCAGTTATCTTTCATCGCACCGGTATGATGTTCCCTCGTATAGATGGTATGCAAGGCCTCTTTCAATTTTTCATTTTCTCTTTGATTTTTTATATTAAGTTTTTTTATCATGTCTTCTGCAGGATGTTCGCCAAAACCTTCGACTTTTATTATAGATATGGGGTTTATTTTTCCTAAGACATCTGGGTGTATTCCATATTTTTTTAATTGTTCTGGATTGTTTTTCAGGTCAACCAATGCTTGCCAATCAAATGGTGCATGTGAAGGTACACTAGTAACTAGACCAGTTCCTATTTTCGGATCACAGAAAGGTGCTGGGAGGATTATTATTTCTTTGTTGATAATCGGGGCAACACAGTATTTCCCAACCATTTCTTTCCCTTTGATTGAACCAACAACTTCAATTTTCTTCAGCTGGTCCTTAAATTTTTCCCCACATTCTTTGCTTACGATCCATTTTTCTTTGCCATTCACAAGAATTATCGCATATTTCACATCTGGGTTAATCCACATGTTTGTCTGACCAAAAACAGTTTCGGGTCTTAATGTAGCAGCGCATATGTACATATCTTTGAACTTGAACTTAAGAATTGTAAATTCAATCGGACTTTCACCTTCACCCTTCAATCTGTCATGGTCGCCTGTGGGAGATTGGTCTTGAGGGCACCAAATTACAGGGTGGGTTCCTTGGATGACATAACTTTTCTTCCTTAGTGTATTATACTGCCATTCCACGAATCTACTAAACTCAGGAGTTATGGAAAGAATGAATTTTCTTCTCCAGTCAACTGAATAACCCATTAATTTCATCGTTTCAGTAATATGTTTAGTCCAAAATTTCGCAACTTCTTCAGCCCCAAGTTTTTTGAAATTCTGTATATCTTTATCACTAGCTCCATATACCTTGAAAGTCTCTATTTGATCTTTATCACCCTTTTTTAGTCTCTTCACAGTTCCAATAATTGGTTCACCTGTAGCATGGAATCCTTGAGCTAAACATGTGTTGAATCCCTGCATTCTCTTGAATCTAGCATACGCATCAACTCTTGTGTATGTGAATGAATGTCCAATGTGGATATTACCATTGACGTAAGGAATTATATTTGAAGTGAAGAATTTCTTTTTCTTTTTATCAACATTGGCTTCAAAGATTTTAGCTTTATCCCATTTTGTCTGCCATTTTTGCTCTATTTTTTTGAAATCCATAATAAGACTCTTTTAGAGACTCGTTACATAAACTTTGACAATTCAAATATACATAAGCCTTTCCTCGGGATTCCCCCTGCCATAACCTCTCTTCATCCAATGATATTGAACTAGTCTAGGATCCCCATGGGCATCGTTTTCCAACACGTCCCGATATCTGCGACTGGGTTCTTGGCAGAATTTTATCGAACCAGTAGACTGAGGATTTTTAAGAAAAACATTAAATATATTTCTGCTGTAGAACTACTCCACCGGTCATCTTCCCCAAACTCTTATTAATTATTTTCTAGTATTAAATATTTAAAGATTTGAATTCCAGCTACTATTTCAAAAGTCTGTTTCTATTTCCATTTTGATGAAATCTTATTTGACCAAATCTTGTCGAAAATTCATATAATCCAGGATCTTTTCTCAATTGATCTGGGAAAACATAAAAAGCAATAGGTTGACCAGCCAAATTTAATCCCACATTGACATGATAAACTCTTTCAGGTTCACCATCTCCTACCCTCGGGCCCCTATTATTTAGAACATAATGTTGACCATTTCCATTTGTGAATCCAACATAAGGATATATGATCCCAATATCCAAATCTAAAACAAGGAATTTTTCTTGTTCGACCCGTCTATTTACAACCAAGTACGATTTGGCGTTCACCAGTCATTTCTCTCACTTGTTAAACTAATTTTGAATTTAT
>Ga0213870_1000861_pt1 | contig 14087 bp, 15 predicted proteins | sample WICALVC2017_Meta_FD_160119 | JGI IMG/M metagenome (GOLD analysis project Ga0213870, IMG submission 160119) | Freshwater microbial communities from subterranean cave lake in Wind Cave National Park, South Dakota, United States - WICALVC2017 | ecosystem: Environmental > Aquatic > Deep subsurface >... | reverse complement strand
CCCCCACACCCCCCTTCCGCCGTGCCCTCGCTCCCACGGCGAAAGTTTTCGGCGGCCAATTGTAAAAATTGTAGATTTTTGCTATCGTTACTTTGTGAGCAAAGAAAATAATTGCTCATGTTTCTATACTATCAAAGTTTGGATACTATGGCAACAATAGCACAAAATCTAAAACGAATAAGAACAAAACAAGGATTGACACAAGACGACTTGGCGAAGAAAGCCAATATCAAATACTCTACCCTTACGAAAATTGAGGGTGGGGTTGTTACCAAACCAAGCGTTCAGACAATCCAAAAAATCGCCAAGTCGTTAGGCGTTCCAATGGAGGAATTATTGAAATAAAGACTGCACTTTCATGAATGTAGATTTTCGTTTCTTGATCAAGTATACACTATGGTTATTAAACCAATAAATATTCAAATTAGATGTCCTACTCGTATAGACTTTACCGGCGGTTTTACTGATGTCCTTCCATTTCGGGCTACGCATCGAGTCAGTCATATTAACGCCGCAATTGATCTCCCTGTAACAGTTTCTCTTAATGTCAGAGCAGACAGAATAATTCATATCGAGGATCGCCAGGATGGTCTTACGAAAGAATATCCTTCAATAGCAGAAGTGGAAGACAAATATGCTTTAATCAAGGCAGCGCTTGACGATTTTAGTGTTAAGGAGGGGCTTAATGTGGTGATTGATTCAAAGGCACCAAGGGGTGCCGGGTTAGGAACATCCGGCGCTTTAAGTGTAGGTTTAACTGCCGCACTAACGCTTTTAAACAAAGGAAACCTCCCCCAGAAAAGCACGGAAATTGCTGTTCGTGCTGCCCAAATTGAACACAAATCTGGAGTGCTGGGTGGGTTGCAAGATCAGTTTGCGGCTACTACAGGAGGTCTCAACACCTTTCGTTTCTACAAGTCAGAATATTCTATAAACCCCATTGTGTTTTCAGCCAAGCAGATTAGAGGATTAGAGCAACACCTTTTCATTATTTACCCCGGTGGAAAGCGTAGATCAACAGACCTTGTTACCTCGGTGATGGATGAATTTCGAAAAGGCAAAAAAGAAGTTGAGTGGGCACTTATGGATTTAAATCTCTTAGCTGATGATGTCGGAAAAGCACTGCAAGAGTTAGATTTGCAAAAACTCTCTAATTTGCTCTCAAGAGTAAGAGAAGCGCAGCTAAAACTTAATCATAGACTAGCTGACGATAAAAACAGAAAGGTTATTAAAGCTTTACGGCGCGCAGGAATTAACGGCATCAAACTTCTTGGTGGCGGTGGATCACGATCCTGCCTACTAGTGTTGTGCACTCATGCATCAGAACACCAGACAGTTAGGAGTATTACGCAAGCACACAAAGCAAGAATTATTCCCGTTCATTTTTCGAGAAAAGGTATGATAATCAATAACAAGAAATAACAGAATGTAAATATGATGTCCATACTAAATAAAACTTTAGCTTCAAGTAGGATTCATAAGACGCAAGGTATTTTGAAGTTCTCTCGATCCATCAATGTAGAAACAACAGTTTTCTATAGCAGGGGAGGATTGTTCAAGAATTCTTGGATCGCTCCTTTGCAACAAAGAAAAAATTCCCGACATTTTTTGGTCATGGATAGAAATATCGAAAAACTCTACGGATCTAAAGTGTTTGCTTTTCTTAAACAAAATGGATTAAAAGTTAATGAAGTCGTTATTGCACCAGGAGAAAGGTCAAAATCATTAAGTGTTTATAAACGACTCATAAACTCAATTGTCACTTTGGGAGTAGATCGCGATTCATATATTCTTGCTTTGGGAGGGGGAGTAGTGAATAATGTAGCCGGATTTGTTGCGTCGACACTGTATCGAGGAATCGGCCTTATTCAAATTCCAACGACGCTCTTGGCTCAACTCGATGCTGCTATCGATTTTAAGCAAGCTATAAATAGCCCCTATGGCAAAAACCAACTCGGCAGTTACTATTCAGCCTCAGCTGTTGTTGTAGATCCAGACTTGCTTCAAACTCTTCCACTCCGGCAATTGAGAAGCGGTCTTGGGGAAGCTATTAAACATGCTCTAATCGAAGATCAACAATTATTTTCGTACCTTGAAGATTATCATGGTGACCTACGAGACAAGGAGTTTCTGGATGATGTTATTGTCCGGACAGTGCAACTCAAAGTATTACTTCTCAATAAATCAAGTGATGAAAAAGATTTAGAAATGTTACCCCAATATGGTCATGCAATCGGACATGCGCTAGAAAACTTATCGCACTATAAACTGCTTCACGGAGAAGCAATTGCCATCGGCATGTGTGTCATGAGTGAGATTGCAAATGTGCTGGGTGTAAGCTCTGTAAAAGTTATGGAAAAACATTATCAGATTATGTCGAAGTTTAAGTTACCTACAATCATTCCAAACTACATTAGCGATCAAAGTATCTTAGCCGCAATACGGCATGACAAATACTTTTTAAGAAACTTACGCTCTGTTCTGACCTCCAACGTGGGCTCAATAGCAAACGTCGCAGAAGATCCAGCCAAGTATGTATTCAACATTGAATCCAAGGTAATAAAGACATGCCTTTCTCGAAACCGGAACAAGACTCTAATTAATCAGCGAGTAAAAATATGGACCAAGAAAAATTAGTCATCGTCACAGGTGCCAGCCGAGGTATTGGTTTTTTCATAACACAGGAGTTATTAAAAAAGGGTTTCAAGGTACATATGATTGCGGATCAGGAAAAACGACTCAAGGAAGCACAAATCAAGCTAAAGCAATACGGAAACGTCGTATATTCTGTTCTGAATCTCTCGGCACGTGAGCAAATAAAAGATTTTTGCGATCAATGGAAACAAGCAATTTTTGGTCTAGTGAATAATGCTGGTTGTTGGACAGAAGAGCGCATTGACGAACCAGACAAAAACACATGGGATCCAATCATGAAACTTAATGTTGAAGGACCCTATTTTCTTACCAGGGGATTACAGCGCTGGATCGTTGACAATGGAAGAATTATAAACATTGCGTCACAATTAGGTACAAGTGGCAGGGCTGGTATGGGAGTGTATGCAGCCTCAAAACACGCCGTTATCGGCTTAACGAGATGCTGGGCTCTTGAGTTAGGGACAAGGGCCATAACGGTTAATGCAGTTTGTCCTGGATGGGTCAACACAGAATCAAACCAAGTAGAAATTAAAGAATGGGCTGAAAAAGAAGGTTTATCGCTCGAAGATAAAATAAAAGAAATTGCTGACCCTCTTACACTTCACCGATTTATTGAACCAGAGGAAGTTGCAAGTTTGGTAGGTTTTCTCATCGGATCCACGGGCGGTGGAATAACAGGACAAGTATATGAAATCAAATAAAAAAAGGAAAAAAAACATTAAACCTTGGAGAGTAGAAGGTTCTCGTGTCTTATTAGAGGATCGTTGGATTAAGGTACGGGCAGATAAATGCGTTACCAGCGATGGTGTTGTTATATCTCCTTACTATGTGCTGGAATATCCAAACTGGGTTCACATGGTTGTCTTTAATAATAAAAACCAAATACTGATAACAAAGCAATACCGACATGGAGCTAGAGATATTTTTTTTGAGCTACCATGCGGTACGCAAGATGTTGAAGACGGTAGTCCCCTAGAAGCCGCAAAAAGAGAACTTCTGGAGGAAACTGGTTATAGGGGTGATTTTATTCTGGCTGGAGAAACATCACCTAATCCAGCTAATCATTCCAATATGATTTATACATTCCTAGTAACGAATCTAGTGGAAGATTCTCAGCCGAAAGATAATCCTTCAGAAGTCCTAAACTGTAAATTTATTGATGTAGAACGAGTTCTTGCGATGATTGATGAAGGCAAATTTAAGCAAGCCCTTCATATTAGTAGTTTAATGCTCGGACTTAGAAAAAAGCAAAAAAGTAGAGGTTGATAGTATAGATTATTACAATTGGCCGCTAAAAATTTTCGCCGTGGGAGCGAGGGCGCGGCGGAAGGGGGGTGTGGGGGGAATTCCGCCGCGCCCGAGCCGAGAAGCCCCGCCGCTCCGCCCAGAAACTTCTTGGGCGGAACCGAGCAGAAAAATATCCTCTTCCTTTTTAGAAGAAAAAATCGGGCGCGCGCCAAAGAGAGAAAAGCGGAGGATATTTTTCTGCGAGGCTGCCGCCGGAGCGTTAGCGGAGGCGGGCGGCGGGGCGGGTCAGTCCGGTTTCCACTCGAAAAAGGTTCGCGCAAAGGATATAATTTCACCGCCAGAGGCAAAATGGAATGGGTCTTGCACCCATTTCATTTTGGCTTTTGTGTAGGTGGGATTCGAAGGGTAGTTTCAAAACGCAAACTGCTTTGCGTTTTGAAACACCCTGGCTCCGAAGGAGGAGCGAGGCAACGAGGCGAGCGAAGCGAGTCCGAGCGCCGAGCGACGGGTGAGGAGGAATCCCACCCTCTCGTGCGTCAAGAAAACAGCCCGTCTCGGTATCCGAGGCTGGCCCTGCAGGCATTGACAGAGACAGAGAAAGGTGCTAGGTATACGAAGCTCTCCAGTGCAGACTGTTGGCTGGAGAGTTGTACTTTCACCACAGAAGAAGAATCGGAAAGGGGCTCAGATATGAAGTTCCGAAGATTGGGTCGTACGGGATTCGATGTCTCTAGCATCGGCTTTGGGACATGGCAGTTGGGTGGCGGGCGATGGCAGCTCGTCCCAGAGGAGCAGGCTGTGAAGATCCTGCAACAATCGCGAGACCTCGGCGTCAATATCTTCGATGCTGCAGTGGTGTACGGCCAGTACTGCGAGCACGCTGTCCCACGGAGACGATCACTGGATCTCTTGGGTAAAGCGTTCCGCAGCCGTCGGTCGGAGGTCTACTACTGCCTCAAGTTGGGGCAGTTCGACGAGTACACCCACCGCGCTGATTTTGATCCCAAGAGACTCGTTGCTCAGTTTCAGCAATCACTGGTGTGGCTTGGCACGGACTACGTCGATGTCTGTCTTATCCACGCTCCCTCATTGGCTGAGGTTAGAGACGGCAAAGCGATTACTGTGCTCGAAACCTTGCAGTCATTGGGACACGTCCGAGCGATTGGGTACAGCTTCGAGGACGAACCAGAGCATGTCCAAGCTGCACTCGCACAGCGCGTCGACGTCATCATGCTGCAGTACAACCTAGTCGACGTCGGGTGTACGAGTGTGCTGCAAACGGTACACGAGCATGGCATCGGGGTGCTCGTCGGCGGGCCCTTCAAGCGAGGGTATCTGACAGGGAGATACCGCACAGTTGAAGATCTCCCGAAGGAAGACGACTACTGGCAATGGAACCTTCTCCACAATCGGGACAAGGTGACGCAGTTACTTGCATCCGTCGGTACGCATCTGGAACGCTACGGTTCTCCAGAGGCCTTGCGAAAACACGCTCTACTTCACGCGTTGTCCCCGCCGGCTGTCGGCTCCCTCGTTGTCGGGCATCGTTCCCTCGAAGAGATCCGAGAGAATATCGGCGCGGTGAGCTAATGCCCTTCGCAAAGTCGCCACCATTTCCTGATACGGAAGTGGTGGCTTTTCTTTTCGGCGAGTGTAGAGTGATGAGTGATGAAACGTCTGACATTTCCCAATGGCCAACAAACACGCATCGGGGTATTTGGAGGAGCGTTTACTTGGACAACCGTGGGCGAAAAGACCGCACGTGATCTTGGTGTGCACATCGTGGAGCAAGGCTGCATCGTTGTGACGGGAGCAACGACAGGACTCCCGTATCATGCGGGGAAAGGTGCGCTCGCGGCTGGAGGAATGGTTCTTGGCGTATCGCCTGCCCATGACCCAGAGGAACATGTCCAGAAGTACGAAAAGCCGCTTGATGGCGCAACGCTCATTCTGTGGACGGGTGCAGGATACACAGGTCGAAACTACCTCAACGTCCGTAACTGTGACGCCGTGATCATCATTGGTGGCGAAACAGGCACACTTGAGGAGTTCTGCGTCGCACACTATGAGGGGAAGGTCATCGGCGTACTTGAAGGCTCGGGCGGTGTCGCCGATAAAATCCGTGGCATCATGGAAGTCTCCCCGACTGATCATGGGGCAGTCATTGAGTACGATGCGGACCCGAAACAGCTTTTGGATAAGGTGGTACTCCGATTGAACGAGCGAGGAGCACGGACTTCTATCCAATAGCAAGAGGAGAGGGCGGTCCTTGCCTCACTACGTGATTGGCTTCAACGCAGGAATCTCAAAGTACTCTTGTGCTGTCCTCCAATAGGTTCGAACATCGTCCTAGATACCCCGCCAACACAGAAGAAGACGGGCCCAAGGTCCGTCTTCTTCTGTGTGTGAGGTCGGTGGGATTCGAAGGGTAGTCAGAAAACGTAACCTGCGTTACGTTTTCTGACACCCGGGCCGCGAAGGAGCCGAAATGCATCGAACGAATGTGAGCGCATTTCGGCGGATGAGCGGGAATCCCACCCTCTCCGCCTTCGCCCGCCGTAGCGGGCTTCGGCCTTCGGACGACGTAGTCGCCCTACGGCGGACGAAGTCGGCGGACTTTAGTCCGCCAAGAAGACCGCGAAGGAGGGAGTGAATACTTGTTATCGGCAGACCTGGGTGCCTCATAATGCAGTCAAGTCGCTCATTCCCGCCGAGCTGTTCCACGCATCATTAATTATTTATCACATGAAAAAGACTATGAAAGCAGCTCAAATAAACGCATATGGCGGAAGCGATGTTGTTGAGATCAACCGCAACGCGCCCACGCCAACGGCATCTGCGGGTACGATACTTGTCGAAGTGCATGCGGCAGGAGTCAATCCTGTCGACTGGAAAATCCGCGAGGGATATATGCAAAAAATGGTTCCGCTGCAGTTCCCGGCAACCTTAGGAGGAGATTTTTCAGGAATCGTCACAGAAGTTGGAGAAGGTGTTTCTGACTTCAAGACAGGTGATGAGGTATACGGGCAGGCGATTGTTGTTGGTGGTGGATCAGGATCGTTTGCTGAGTTTGTTGCGACAAAGGCTAAGAGCGCAGCGCAGAAGCCCAAAAGTATCACACATACGGAAGCCGCGGCCTTGCCCCTCGCGGGAGTCAGCGCCTTACAAGCGTTGACGGAACATATCAATCTCTCCGAAGGTCAAAAGATCCTCATCCATGGTGGTGCGGGTGGCATTGGAACTATGGCTATCCAGCTTGCTAAGCACCTGGGCGCCTCTGTGGCAACGACAGCCACGGGTGATGAGACATCATATGTTAAAGAACTCGGAGCTGATGAGGTGATCGACTATAAAAATCAGCGTTTCGAAGATGTTGTGCATGACTATGATGCCGTCTTTGATACCGTGGGCGGAGAGACCTATACCAGATCATTTCCGGTTCTCAAGAAAGGCGGCGTCATTGTTTCGATGCTGGAACAGCCCAGTGCCGAGCTCATGGAAAAACATGGCGTGAAGGCTATCGCTCAAGGCACACAAGTAACAACCAAACATTTATCCAAACTAGCCGAACTTGTGGACCAAGGAGTCATGTCGGTGCATATCGGTAAAACATTCCCCCTGGATCAGGCAGGTGAAGCACTCGCGTATCTGCAGACGGGAAAGGCTCTCGGCAAGGTTGTGATAGAAATTAAGTAATTATGGAAACCTCAATTTTCCTCGCCAAGGTTATCGGCCTTGTGAGTGTCCTAAGCACAATGGCCGTGCTCATTCGCTACAAGAAGTCCTTAGCTCTTGAAGAAGAGGCAGTGAAGAGTCCGGGAGTCACCTACCTTACCGGCTTTGCCACTCTCATTCTTGGTGTGCTGCTCGTCGTAAGTCATTCCGTCTGGACATATGACTGGCGGCTCGTCATCACTATCGTAGGGTGGCTCGTGCTCTTGAAAGGCATTGGCCGGATTTTCTTCCCCAACACTGTTAGGCTCTTGATCGAGAAGAAAAGAGATAACCGTCGATTCCTTTTGGGAGAAGTGGTCGTATTCCTCACGGGTCTTTATCTCCTCTACTATGGTTTTATCGTGTACTGAGGGTTATTAATCCCTCCCCGTGTTCATTGATTGGGGCTATGTCGCAACTTGTTTCAGTTTCGGTCGGGCAGGCCCTCCTTCGCTGAAGCTACGACGGGTAAACAAGGCGAGGCGGGCGGAAGGAAGGGTGCGGGGGGAATTCCGCCCGCCGACCTGCCCGCTGAAGTTTGCCTACTCCGCCGAAGCAGCCGCTTCGGCTGCGAAGGCCGGGCAACGCAGGCGGGGCCCAGTCAGTTCCGTTCGGATATTTTCAAACAGACACCGCCAGAAATACTTTTTATCGGCAGACCCGGGTGCCTAAAAAGATCGAAACATTTGTGGAGCGTTTGGCTCGTACAAAACCGACAAAACATTCGGTCAATCATTATAGTTATGAGAAAAAAGAAAACGGCATGCGGCGGAGAAACTTAGCGGCCTATCTGACGGCGCTGCTAGAAAGTAAACCGCCGGTTCTTCTTGTGGGTGAGGCTCCCGGGTATCGGGGAACACGTCGCACGGGAGTACCATTTTCTTCGGAGAAGATCGTTCTCTCCCATCCTTTCTTTACCTCAAGAAAAGCGTTCTCGATAGAGCACACAAGCAATCCAATGGCTGAATCGAGTGCGAGTATTGTCTGGAAAACTATGGACGAACTTCGGTTTTATCCTCTGATTTGGGCCTCCTTTCCCTTCCATCCGCATAAACCGGGAAACGAAGAAAGTAACCGCACTCCGACTAAGGAAGAAATGATCATGGGGCAGACATTTTTAAAGTCTTTGATAGAAATTTTTTCTATAACTACAGTTATTGCTATTGGTCGTGCTGCGGAAAAAACGCTTGGAACGCTGGACATTCCAGCAATTCAAATACGGCATCCTTCGCATGGTGGAGCGAATCTTTTTCGAAATGGCCTCGCTGAGTTTTTAAGGGATTATACTGATGTATAACTTGGATACTCTATTACTAAACCGCAGCACGATGTGTAACGCATATACGCATGAGAGATAGAAATAAAGCGGTGCCCGCCTCCTACCTTATTCTCCAACAGGGAAATAAGATTCTGCTCATGCGACGGCAGGGCAGCGGATACTATGATGGGTGGTATTCTGTGCCGGCTGGGCATGTAGAGGAGGGGGAACTGCTCACGGATTGTCTGATAAGAGAAACAAAGGAGGAGCTTGGTATCGATTTGGACAAAAAAGACATCAGGCTTGTTCACACAATGTATAGAACGAAGCACGATGAGACCGGTGATCGGGCCGATTATTTCTTTCTCGTGACGAAGTGGCATGGAGAACCACGCATCTGTGAACCGAGAAAGTGTGACGATATTCGGTGGTTCTCTCGAGAGGCACTACCGGAAAATATGATGCATCATGTACGCGAGGCAGTGGAGTGCGTCGGAAAGGGCGTATCGTATTCCGAACTTGGGCGAGACCGTATTCCCCAGAATCCTTCCCGACAACCGCCGACCCACATGCCCCAACCCGCCCATCGGAAAGCGCCCCGGAAAAGCCCTAAACTTACCAACAATCCTGGGTACTGAACCTGGGTGGCCCGCCACGTAAAGACCTCGGCAAGAGCCGAGGGATTTACGTGTCCCGTGAAGTCCGAAGGACTTTTTACGGGACATCAAAAAGCTACAGTTGTGGCCGAGGCCCACGTGGCACGGCCATATTTAAGAAGAGGAATCCCACCCTCTCCGCCAAATAAAAAAATGGCTGTGTCTCGGAATATTCGGAGGCGCACTCGACGTATCGGTAATCAAATAAGGGTCACACGACTTGACTGCAAGGGAGTAGAGGGATAGATTCTCTCTTGCTCGCTGTTCTTTTCCACAAGCACACGCTAGGGGGAACGACATGTTATCCCTGTTTGCTCCATGGGGAATACTGCACGATGAGCCTGAAACGGGGAGACGGTTAGAGGGAAAGAAGCTGCTCGAGGAATTTGACCTGAGATACTACCCTCTCTCGCACCAGAAGCCAGGTTGGCTTGCCGAAACTGAACTCGCCGTCAAATTGAGCATCGAAGACGGGTACAAGGCAAAGTTTGTGATCGAGCGAGTTGCAGTGTACCGTCGGCTGCGAGTACTGCATGGCGCCGCTCATGGAGAGCCATCTCGTGTTGAGGAAATTCGGGGGGTTGTTGTACCGCTGACGAGAACCATGTACTTTTCTTATCGCGGTAAACGGAACCCGAAAGTTCTATACGAAGAGGTAGCTCACGGAATGATGCGCCCCGTGGTGGACCCCCAGAGACCCGGAAAGACACGGTTCGAACGTTATAAGTGCCATCGCCAAATCTATGAAGGCCTCTCACGTTCTCGGTTTCTTAAACGCCTTTGGTTTTTTAGCAGGAGAGAAATCCAGCGTCTGGTGGTTGATCTCAAACCGAGATGCCGTCTGGACGTCGTGAATCCTCCGCGTCCATGCACATGTACCCTTTGATAAGGAGCTAGGTCATGATCGAGCTTCCTGAGCTTCCTAATGAGTCAGTTGAAGCCATCCCCGGCGGCATTGCCCAGATGTTCCGTGTCGTCCCAATAGAGGGAAACTTCGAGCGGATCGTTTTCCTCTGTGCGGAGCCACTCACGAAAGTCCAAGAAGAAAATCTCCAGTTCATGATGGGACGCACGAGGGTCGAATTCGCCGACCCCGCGCAGTACCCCGACATCCACCGGGTCATCGATGCGCTCATCGGGTACTATTACCCCTCTGAGAAGACGCCGATGCTCGTGAGTGCCTGAGGGGAATCCACGGTTCTCTCTCCCACGCCCATCTCTTACCACGGATGGGCTTTTTCGTTGAGCTTACTTTTTGAGGCCAGAAAATGAGGGAAAGGAGACATGAGACACCACTTTTTATAGTGTCTCATTTCCCCCGCGCACTACAGAAAAATGTGACACTCCCAAAACCCCAAAAAAGTGTCACATTTGCAACATTCTGAAAAAGGAGCCCCGACCCGGGTGCCTCAAAATGTCCTCTGGAAAGCGCCCCGGAAAAGCCCTCAGATTACCAACAATCCTGGGTACTGAACCTGGGTGGCCCGCCAGAAATACTTTGTATCGGCAGACCCGAGTGCCTCAAGAAGTGCTCAATTTTCTGAAAAGCACATAAGCGTCACTGACGAGTGTTTGAATGACTTGAGTGCCGGGAGTGATGTCACTGGCTGAACCGCTTGCCATCTTTTGATACACTGAGGGAAAGAAGGCCATGATCGTCGTTAAGTCGCAGTCAGCCTCACTGTATGATCCCAAAAGCCCAACGCAATCTTTTGATAATCGGAGGAATTCTCCTCGCTTTATTTATCCTGTACCGCTGGTATGTCTACGGCCCGCCAGTTGAAAAAAGAACAGCCCCTTCAAGTCAGTCATTTCCTGAGCTCGCTACTCAGCAGGTGACCTGGCAGCAGCGCGCTGCGATGCCCACTGCTCGCACTGAAGTGGGTGTTGCTACGCTGAATGATAAAATCTATGTAGTCGGCGGTTTAGATGGCGTGAGCCGAACACTCGCCACGGTTGAAGCCTACAATCCCTCAACGAATACCTGGGAGACGCTTCCGGATTTACCGGCTGGTCGCCACCACACGGCGACGGTGGCCTATGAGGGTAAGCTCTATGTCATTGGCGGCCATGAAGGGATCAGCTTTACGCCGAAGGCAGAGGTATACATTTTCGATCTCATTTCGCAGACATGGAGCGCAGGCGTTGCTCTACCTGAAGGTCGCGGAGCACACGGCGCAACAGTAACAGGCAACAGCATCTATGTCGTTGGTGGAGTAACTGAAGCTGGGGTGTCTGCTGGCTTGCTCCGTTTTAATCTCATCACACAACAGTGGAAAAATCTGCCACCTATGCCTACTGCTCGTGAGCACGTAGCAGTGAGTGCGGTTGGTAATCAGCTGCTGGTCGCGGGCGGTAGGCAAGGATCACCATCTACGAACATGGCGACTCTGGAAATTTTTGATGTCGCTACAGAGCAATGGTCAGTCGGTCCGGCTATGCCTACGGCCAGAGGTGGTATTACCGGCGCAGCTACAGAGAACCTGTTTTTCGTAAGCGGCGGCGAGAGTACTACTCGTACCTTTGCTCAGGTGGAAGCCTATACCCCGTCACAACAACGGTGGGTTTCTCTACCATCGTTACCAAGTTCTCGGCATGGGTTAGGCAGCGCGGTACTCAATAACACGCTCTATGTGATCGGCGGTGGGCAGCGGCCAAGCTTGTCAGTGAGCGGGATAAACGAAGCCTTATCGTTATCTCAACCTACTGCAACACCTCTCTCTCAAAATGACCAATTCGGGGAAGAAGACCTTACAACCTCACCTGTTGCGCAGAGTCATCGCAGCTATACTCTGCAATCTGACGCAGCCAGTAAGAGCTACCAACCCAAACAACCCACCACCTATACCTTCTCTATTGTTGATGGCCAAGGCAACACCGTTAAAGACTTTGTCACTGTGCACGAGAAGATCATGCACCTCATTGTTGTGCGCAAGGATTTAGCAGAGTTCCAGCACGTCCATCCTGGCTTGAACAAGCAGACTGGCCAATTCACGTTAGCGAACCTTACCTTTCCCTCAGACGGTCCCTACCGCATCTTCCCGGATTTCACTCCGGCTAATGCCCAGCTGGGTCCAGACGGCTTGCCGCTGGGGGTAACGCTACATGAGGATGTAAACGTGGGTAACCTAGCCAATGACAAACCACAATCGCTTACTGATACCCAACTGAGCAAGACATTCCAAGGCTACCAAGTGCAGCTCATGCCCAGTCCAACCCCCGTTGCTGCCGGACAGTCCACCACATGTACCTTTGCGATTACCCAGAATGGTAAGCCAGTAACGAATCTAGAGAAATACTTGGGTGCGCTGGGACACACGGTCGTGCTGCGTGAAGGTGACCTCGAGTTTCTGCATACGCATGCCCTAGATGAGAATATTCATAACCAGACCGGTAAGGTAGACTTTGCGGTCACATTCCCTAGCGCTGGGAAGTACAAAGTTTTCTCCCAGTTCCAGCATGAGGGGAGGGTTCTCACCACAGATTTTGTTGTCTCCGTCGCGAAAGGGGCCGAAACGCCGACAGAAACTCCCGCTGACCATCAAATAACGGGTCACTGACATGGCGACTGGCTCAAGGTGAACCCTCTCCGCCATTCGACTCGCGCGAGCGAGGAGAATAGCCCTGGGTGAGGTCCGAGCCTGCCGAGGACCAAATCGAAGGTCCAGGGAGTCGGGTGAAAGGTCACTTCCTGTAGGACCTCCCGCCGGAATACCTTCAGTCCCGCCTGCACGTCGCAGTCGAATCCGTGGAGGGCATTCACGAAGAACGTGAATGCCCTGCTCACGAACTTCCGGACGACGGCTTCGCGGTGGACGCGACGATTCGCAACGACGATGTCGAAACCGCCCTGGAGCTTTTCGACCATTTCCGGGATCGCTTCTGGCGGATACTGGAGATCGGCATCGATGACCGCGAGTACGTCGTAGGCGGCGTACGTACACCCCTCGAGGAGCGACTGGGCTTTCCCGCGCTGACCCTTCTTGAGGTGAACGGCGATGGGGTAGCTTCGGGAGAGGTCTGCCAACACCTCACGCGTGGCATCCGTAGAGTGATCGTCGACCACGATCACCTCATAGCGGAGAGCGTGGCTTTGGAGCACTCGATCCAACCGCTGAACGAGTTCGCGGATATTTCCTTCCTCGTTCAGGGTCGGGACGATGATGGAAACGCCGTTCATGAATAACACATGAATAACACAAATGAGGAGTAAACCAAGTGGTTCCTCCATGAGCTTTAATAATAGTGCTTTCTCTCCCCCGTTCCCCCTCTCTCCCTACCCGCGCACCCTAATAGGCAATCGGCTGCTCGTCAATAGTAGTACTGCATAGTGCCAGATACATCCTGGACTCCCCCCGTTTGTCCAGAGTGTGGTGGCCCGATACACTGTGTTGACAGGGACTCCAGAGGCACCGGACACTATCCGTGTACAGAAACATCAACGGCTTCCATGAACCAACACATCGTCATCACCGTCCTCATCCTCCTCATTGTGATCCTCGCGGGTGCGCTCGGGTACATGTTTCTCATGCGCACCCGCGAGGATCACAATGAGG
>Ga0213870_1000860_pt1 | contig 14096 bp, 12 predicted proteins | sample WICALVC2017_Meta_FD_160119 | JGI IMG/M metagenome (GOLD analysis project Ga0213870, IMG submission 160119) | Freshwater microbial communities from subterranean cave lake in Wind Cave National Park, South Dakota, United States - WICALVC2017 | ecosystem: Environmental > Aquatic > Deep subsurface >... | reverse complement strand
CCCCATATAACATCTCTTCTTTTTATGTAATATCCAGAAGAATCACTTAATGAACTGTTAATTAAGCTTAAAATTTCATACTCAAGAGCCAAGGAAACCCTCTCATCTGCATCTATAAATAAAACCCATTCGTTCTGAGAAATGCGTAATGCAAAATTACGCTGCTTTGAAAAATTATTATTCAATGGGCGCACTAAAGCTTTTATTTTTTTATTTTTAAGACTTTCGACTATTTGTACTGTTTTATCCTCTGAATTATCGTCGATTACAAGTATCTCATCACACCACAAAATAGACTCCAGACAATCAACTATATTTGTTTCTTCATTTTTTGTAAGGACTACGGCTGTAATCATATCTCAATTATTATTAATAATAACCTCATTCGACGTTTCTTGAATAGTAAATTGCATCTTTGTTTTCTTCTTTGACGGCTGCTTTCCCAACCACCAAGCTAGATATTCATATCCCTTTGCGAAACTTTCATACTGACTCCCCTCTCCAATCCCTCTAATATTATACTCTTCTTCTCCTGATTCTTTAATTATTTTATTGACAACATTTATTCTATCAATGATTGGAACTCCATACCCATTTTTCATCAAGTAATTTTTTGTAATAAGTAAATAACTATTTACAATCACAAATAACAAGATGCCTACAAAAGCAATAAGAGCATGCCGTTTATAAATATAACTAAAAAGAAGAGAAATAGACAAGATTATTGCTGGAAACAGGATTGGCATATAGGCTTCTGATGCAGTTCTACCTATCAAAATTGCGCAAAGAGGAATGGTAATCCAAAGTCCAAGAAGAAGCAAGGATAGAATGCTTTTTTTCTTTTTATGTCTTTTGTAAATAACTAAAGTTAGGAAGAAAAAACTTATTAGGGTAAACAAATATGCGATAGTACCATTTGCTAAAAAAACCAACCTCTGATTATAAAGAAATAAAGAAGAAAAAATATTAGGCATTGCTTCAAATAAAATTGTATGACTTGATGAGAACAGATATATTTTGATAAGTCTAAAAAAAGCAGTCGTTTGATAAAAACCTGAATATTCCCTAACATCGTGTATAATCATTGGCAGCATAACAAGCAAAAATAAAAAAATACTCAAAAAAATAACATTCGGTTTTAGAGCCTGTGTAAACCACAATTTTCTTTTGATAAATCCATAAGCAAAGATTAATATTAATAAAATCCAAAAAACCATTGTTGCTAGTTCAAGATTGTAAAGAACCCCTAATGCAAAAACGGCAAGAGGTAAAAAGCGAATATCTCCTTTAATCCATCTATATATAAAAAAAACGAACAAAAGCGCCATCAAAGGAATAAAGCTGGTATGATATGGCATTCGAGCATGAACAACGACAAGCGGAGATGAAGCATAAAGAAAAGCTGCAGCAAATCCCACAAATCTTGAGAACATTTGTGTTCCTATTTTGTACACCAAAAACACAGTAAGCACTCCTAATATTGCCGCAAGATATCCTCCGCTTACAGGATTAAAGTTTGATATTAAAAGTGGTATTGCTAAAATATATGTCCACAAAGGCCCTTGATGAACCCATGTATGACTCGAGGCAATACCAACAAGTGGAATGTTTCCAGATAAAATCATGTCTCGAGCCGAAATATAAAACCAGGCAAAGTCGCCAATAAAAGGCATCAAGTCATTCAGCCTATAAAGTCTTAGGAAGGCCGATAACGTTAATATGAAGGTTATTATTGAAAACCTTATTTTATTATTTTTTATAAACAAGAATTTCTCCCTCTTTCTCCCAAACAACTATTTTTAAATCAACTTTTTCTTTAGTTGGGGGGTATCCTTTCCACCAAAGGAGGTATTCATAAGGCATAGTAAACACAGGAAAAAAACTAAGTTCACCTTGCCCTATAAGATTATAATTTCTTCCTTTTGCAATTTGTATTATCGAGTCAGCTGCTACCAACTGCTTTGAGATTGTTAGCCGATTCTTTGCAGTATTTATGGTCAAGTAATTTGTCGAAAGAATAAAATGAACATTAATAAAAGATATAAAAAGTAAAAATATAATTGAAAATTTTTTTAACAAACTAAAGCTCATTAACTTATCAACAAAAACCGCAATCATTATTATTATAAACGGTGATATTAGCAAAATATCTGCCTCTATTGGAGCCCGATGTAAAAACAATCCAAACAACGGTATAAATAAGTACAGAAAAAGCAACATAGTTCCTAAATTTATGTTTCTATTTCTTAAGTTTAATGTGAAAATGTACAAGAAAAAAACTATGCTTCCACTAAGAATAAGTATCGAAATAGCAAAGCTTGGAGCTAAAATGAGTTGTACAAGATTGTAAGAAGGTTCTAGCAAAGAGTTGCTTGGGATGTTTAAAGAAAATTTAACTAATCTATATCCGACCCACACAAGAAATCCTATGGTTTGTTTATATCCATGTATAATATCGTACAAAATAAACGGTGCCATGGGAATCAAGAACGCAAATACTGAATATAAAGTTATTTTTTTATTTAAAAGTTTTATCGCCCAATTTTTCTTTTTCCAAAAGCCATACACAACAAGAAGTAAAATGGGAATAAACAAAACAAAAGTAGTTAATTCGTGGTTATAAAGTACGCCCATTAAAAAAGTAATGAGAGGAAAAAAATATGCATTTCCCTTTGTCCACTTATATACCGAATACATAAGAAGAATTGTAAAAAATGGAATTAGACTTGTATGGTATGGCGTTCTTGCATTTAAAATAATAAGCGGAGATGTAGCAAAAAGAAAAGCCGCAATCAAGCCAATTTTTTTTGTAAACAACTCGCTGGAAGTCTTATATAATAACCAAACCGTTACTACTCCCAAACCCGCAATAAAATATGCAGGCGGAATAGGATTAAAGTTAAAAACCCATAAAATAATGGCAAGCATATACGTCCACAATGGCCCATGATGTATCCATGTATGACTAGTTTCGGGTCCAACAAGAGGAATATTTCCCGTCAAAAGCATATCCCGAGCTGACAAATAAAACCATCCCTGATCAGGAATAAAAGGCATGAGCTCATCCAGTCGGTAGAATCTCAAAAAAGTAGCCAGTCCAAGGATTAAAATTAATATCGTTTTATAATTCGTAGTATTACCTCCTCAAGTTTAAGAAGCACATAAAGTAATGTTCCCTCCACCATGTAGCCATGCTTTCTGTAATACCAAAGCATATCCTGATAGTAAATATCCATTTTTTTAAAACCCAACTTTTTAACACTTGCCGAAACAGTATGTATTACTTTGGCATTCCCAAGGTGTACAATTTTATATCCTAAGTTTTTTATTCGTAAACAAAGATCATTCTCTGTATAGTAAAGTAAAAAATGCTCATCATACCCGTTTAGTTTATCCATTATTTCTTTTCTCACCATTAAAAATGCATCGCAACCAACATCTATTTCAAAATTGCTTTTTCTATCATATTCTACAAGTCTATAATCATCGATCAACTTATTATTTTTGAACCTTTTGCCTATAATGCTTAGCTCGTAAAAGTCTATAAGAGGAGTTGAAAATTTAGATCCAGTTGGAACTAGAGTGCCATTTTCATATATTTCAAGCCCCTCACACGCTCCCACATCAGGATTTTCTTCCATGTAATCAACCATCCTCTTTAAAGAGCCATCTACAAAATAAGTATCTGCATTTAAAATCAGGAAATACTTGCCTTTTGCGATTTTTAATGATTGATTGTTTGCTCCGGTATAGTATTTATTTACCGTATTTTTGATTAGTTTTACTTTCTTAAACTCGCGCTTGATCATGTCCACAGTACCATCTTGCGAAGCATTGTCAACAACAATTACTTCAAAATTAATCCCTTTTGTATATTTAAATATAGACTCCAAACAACGCCTAAGAAGGTCTAGGGTATTAAATGAAACAATCGAAATAGTAATATTCATAATTATTTAGGTCTTGCCATTACTAACATTTGATAAGCAAAAAGGTTTGGGAAGAAACGAGACATAATTTTACTTATTCGTGGAAATCCTCCTCCTACTGGATCTATAGAAAAGTATTCTACTTTATATCCAGAATCGTTTATTAATTTTTTAAATGTCTCTGTTGTAAAAAAACGAAGATGAGTATTATCTAAAATTCCATATTCATGATAGTTGAACTTTCCCATCAGTAACTGTAATCGCACTGACCAATGAGCTATATTTGAGGTTGTAATAATTAGAAATCCGTCTTTTTTCAAGAACTTTTTCCAACTTCTTAGCGCCTCCCATGGATCTATTAGATGTTCAATTATTGCCGATGCAAACACAACATCAAATTTATCATTTATTAGACGCAAAACTTTCGGATCTTCAATATTACCTTCAATTACTTTATTAAGTCTTCTTCGTGCTACCAAAGCTTCCCCTCGTCCGATTTCGACCCCAACAACATTACACTTCTTCTTTTTTATAAGGAATTCTCCTATAAATCCAGTTGCGCAACCAATCTCAAGAATTTTTGCCCTTTTAGGAACAAGCTCAACAGATTGTCTATCAATATTTAGGGGATCCAGCCTGTCGGGATTAAAGACAATATTCTTACCGTACTTTAGCATATATTAAATCGAGTCCAAGTTTCTTGTTCCCCCGATATTCTATTATATCTAATTTCTTAGATTTTAGAAGTTTTTTATAATCGTGAATAAATGTATAATTATTGTCTGCCTGATAATTTTGCTCTATTAAAACAAGACTCTTTTTAGATAAATCAATTAACCGATTAATTGCGCTTTCTATATGACCTTTTGGAATATGCATTAATACGCCGTGAGTGAAAACAAAATCGAATTTTTCTTTAGGCTTGAAACTATTCAAATCCGATATAAAAAACTTAACTTCTTTGTTTCCAACATATTTACGAGCTAGTTTTACCATATTTGGACTTATATCAATGCCTACAATTGATGAGGGGTCTAGGCCATTTTGAATCAAAAATTTAATGTTTCTCCCAAACCCACAACCAACCTCAAGAATACCTTCTGGTTTAGAAGCATTAATTTTCTTAAGAAGCCACATATGCTGCGGATGAATTTTTTTCTGCCACGGATCATCCATAAAACTTTTTGACCATTCCTCCCAAAACTCTTTTGGTTGATAAGTAGTTTTCGGCAGATCCACTAGTTTTCTAATCAATCTTTTTAGCATAGGCGTATATGATGTTCCCCAAAAGAAACATTCCTCCTAAGTCTGTATATTCTAAAAATAATTTAGGAATAAATGTGGCAATTCCTATAAGTGGCCGCTTGGGGGGAAAAGCCAAGCGAGAATAGTGTCTGCTCGTCATAAAAAGAATTTCAAATTTATTATTCTTAAGCAATATTCTTATAGATTCTGGCGTAAAGTAGTAAATGTGCTCAAAAATGAAGCCTGCAAAAGGTTTTTTGAGGAATTTATATAAAGCAAACTCAAAAGATGACACATTCGGGACATTGAAAACGAAAAGTCCTCCTCTTTTTAGTTTTTTTCGTACAGCACTCACTGTAGGCGTCAAATCAGGAATATGTTCAAGCACCGAATGCATCGTAATAACGTCAAAGTAATTGTCTGGAAAATTCACAGTAGTTATTTCTCCAATCTTTATGTTTAAACCTTCGTTTATTGCAGACTTTGCCGCAGATCTCGAATACTCAATTCCAGAACCTATCCAATTTTTGTGTTCTTTAATCTTTTTAAGGAAAAATCCACTTGAAGGTCCAACATCTAATATTTTTCCCTTTTTTTTAAATCTTTCTACTTGCCTAATCCTATCCTCCTCTTGCTTTTCGTCGAAGTTTAAAAAAGCCTCCTCTGTTGATTTTAAATCATATTTACCTCCATAAAGATTTTCATAATATTCTCTAAGGTCTCTTTTGTTAGGTATTGGATATTGAAATGCTAAACCACATGCAATACATCTTGCGAGCAAGAACTCTTTACCCGCTGAAACTACCTTTTCAATTTGTTCAAAATCTTTTTTACCACAAACGGGACACTTTTTAGTTCTTATCATTGATTAAATTAAATAAAATCTTAAAGTGTTTTTGATAGGTATGAAGCTTATGTGATTTTATAAAACCATTGCTTGCAATTTTAAGTCTTTCTCTACTGTTTTGTAAATAGTATTTTATTTTACCCTTAAGGTCAGAAATATTCTTGAATAATACAACTTCTTTATCCGCAATTAAAAAATCTGGATCGACCTTATTTGTTATTTGGAAAGCGCCACATCCCGGAATTTCAAAACTCCGCATATTGCCTCCATGCGTCATATCAGTTGGTTGAAAGTTAAGAACAATCTTTGCAGCATTAAAAATTTTAACCATCTTCTCGCCAAACGCCTCACCATGATAATAAGAAACTAACTTTCTATCGAGTTTTGATCCGAACGGAATATCGCCCCAAATCTTCAGACTATAATTATCATCCTGAACTCGTTTCAGGATCTCTTTTCGTTCTTTTGTAAGACTGCCAACGAAACAAACATCGCATCCATATTCCTTCTGCTCTTGAGGCGTTAATTGAACTTTTCTATGTAATTTTGGGTCAACTGATGAGATCGGCAAAACAATAGTTTTTCTGGCTCCGAGTTTTCCCCAAAGATCTGCATATCCCCTATCATTTTCAATTACTAAATCAACAATACCATCCCTTATCATAATTTTTTCTACTTGTGTTGCTGACGCGATAGGATTTACTCCAGAAAAAAGAAGCACATTGCATTGATAAGTATTCTTTATTTTTTTAATTGTTTCTGGAAATACCGATGTAACGCCTCCTGAGATAATTATAAGTTCTGGTTTGACTTTGTCAGATACGGATAGCAATCTTTTATTCCTAAGATAATTTTCCAAGGAGATAAAGTAATAAACGCTTTTAAGCCTATCATATCTCGCCTTCCATATTGGAGCAAATCTTTGAAATAATTCTGACGCGTACACTCTAAGTACTTGGGGAACTAAAATACTATCTGTGTATCGAAATACCAAAACTTCGTGTCCTAATTCTTCAAGCGCCTCTACCCAACTTTGCTGTCCTTGACCTTTCAAAAAAGGGTATTTACCTTTTTGCTTCAAAAATTCTTTTTCCCTATGTACCGGTGCTAACAACAAAATTCTCATACTCTTTTAAAAATAAGTAAATATACTGCGACTCCATATAACGTACTCAATATAATCTGTGTTGTAACTGCAGAAATTGCTGCTCCCATAATTTGATATTGTGAGATAAAAAATAAATTAAGAAGGATATTGATAACAACTCCAACAACGCTAATCACAAGATATAAATTTTGTTTACGAATCACAATAAGTACTTTATAAAGGACTGCGGAAAGGGCAGTAAAGGGAACAAAAAATATAAGAACCCGAAGTATACCAACACCTTGAGCATATCGCTCTCCAAAAATAATTGGTATAACATCAGCAAAAAACGCAACTCCAATGCTGGCAGGCAAAGACCAGACAAGCACAACTAGTAAAGATTTGAAGATCGCCCTTTTAAAACGAGTAGCATCTCCCGAAAGACGAGAAAACGCAGGATACACAGCAACAACGAATGGTACATTAATTAGCTGAATAAGTGTGGGGCCAAATTTAGTTGCGCTGGAATATATCCCAAGCGCTTTTTCTGAAAGCATCCGCTCAAGCATAATACTATCTATAGTACCGTATACAAGGCTTGAAAAAGCAGCAATTCCAAGTGGTAGCCCATCGTAAATCAGATGCTTTATAATTTTCTTATCAATTTTCAAACGTATTTTAATTTTCTTTGCAAAAAATACTATCCATGTTATTACAAAACTGACAATACTTCCTATTAAAAACCCTGTAATGATACCCATAAGCCCAAATCCAAGGATAAATCCCGCAAGCCCAAAACCGATAAAGAAGAGTGAATTAAAAGCTTTAAGAACTGCCGAGTATCCCATCCGCTCAACTCCATCAAAGTAAAAAAGGGGGATTGATCGAATTTGTGAAAAAAGAAGAGTAAGTGAGGAAATAAATATAAGCAATATGACTTCAGATGAGAACCTTACAAAGAGTCCAACCACAATAATAACTATTATCGTAACAAAACTCATAATACCTGTAAGAAGAAACGCATTGCCAAGAAGAAGTGGTAAATTGTAGCTTTTTTTAGCAATCTCTCGTATAACAACAAGCCCTATACCAATATCTGGCAAAAAGGAAAACATTGTTACAAATGAAGTAACCAGATTATAACGTCCAAAAATATCAATAGACAAACTCCTAGCTAAGAAAATAAAATAAAAAAAGCCGATTATCTTTATAAAAACTTCAGATAGAATAAGAGATGTAGTATTCTTAAGAACGATCCGAAAGTTATTCATTATTTATGGATTAAAAGCTTTTATAGCATCTATTACTCTATCCTGATCTTTTTGGGAAAGATCTGGAAAGATAGGCAAGAGAAGAATTTTTTTCCAAACCCTATCTGTAACAGGCACGTTAGCTTTAAATTTTCTATACAATGAATAATAGTGACTTGGCATATAATGAACACTTGTTGATATTCCTTTGTCTGCTAAAAAAACGCTTAACTTATCTCTTAAATTTTGGGGGACTTTAATTACGTAGTTATGATAGGAACTTTTTGCAAAATCTTTAACCACAGATGTTTCAATCCATGAAACATCTTTTAATTCTCTATTGTAACTCTCTGTGATTTTTTCTCGTTTTAAGTTATTGGTTTTAAGTTTTTTGAGCTGAACAAGTCCAATGGCCGCCGCAATATCGTTCATTTGATATTTCCATCCGATAGATTTTACATTGTATTGCCATTTTAGTTTTTTTCCTTTTGCTCTTTCCCATGTGGATTCAGAAATCCCAGACCAAGCCAGTGTACGAGCATGCTTAATATTCTCCGATGACGTGCCAACCAACATACCACCATCGCCTGTTGTTAAATTTTTGATTGCGGCAAAAGAAAAACAAGAAAAATCTCCAAATACTCCAACATGCTTGTTTTTGTAATAAGTACCAGTTGCATGCGCGCAGTCTTCAATAAGTATTAGGTTACGATTCTTACACAACCTCACAATCGGATCTAGATCAACTGGGTGTCCCCCATAATGAACAACAATAATCGCTTTTGTTTTTGATGTTATCTTTTTTTCTATATCTTTTGGATCGCTGCAAAGGGTATCGTAGTCTACGTCACAAAACACAGGAGTTGCTTTTTGCATAAGTATAGGGTGGTTTGTGGCAACAAAAGTAAGAGAAGGCGTAATAACTTCGTCTCCCGCTTTTAGTTTTGATAAAACAATGGCCAAGTGGATGGCCGCTGTGGCACTGTTAAGGGCAACTCCATATTCGCAATCAATAAATGATAAAAACTTCTCTTCAAATTCTTTTGTTTTTGGGCCGTTTCCTATCCACCCGCTCTTTAATACCTGAGAAACACCCTTCGCTTCTTCCTTATCAATAGAAGGGAAAAAAACAGGAATCATATCTCCCAATTATACCATTCCTTAATGTCTTCTCAAAATTCCCCAACTTGTGCCTAACAATACTGCAATGTCAGATGTAATTTGTACAATTGGCAACCACAGTCTTGTTCTAATATCAATAACAACATCTCTCATCTTCCAGACCGACCAAAGAATGTAAAATAAAAATCCAAACAAAACTACATACCAAAGCCAATTATAACTAATTGAAACAATAACAAGTATCGCTCCGGTGAGGTAACGGATAAAGATTGAGGCAATCTTTAGATTGTGCGTTGATACCCTCTGAGTTGGATGCCACCAGATGCCTGCCTGAACGTCTCCCTTCGCATAAGCGTAAAACTTTTTTATGCCTTCCCAAAGACTATCGGGTACATCCCAGTCAACTAAAGCATCCTTAACTCTTACGAATTTCGCCCCACGTTTTATCGCCTGATAATTAAACAGGGTATCTTCACCAGCTCTCTCAAGCTGTTCGCTAAATCCGCCAATCCTTTCCCATAACGATTTTTTAAACGCCATAGATCTAGCAGATGGTAAAAAATTTTTTTTATCAAACTTTTCTGGAGGAATCCCTAAAAATACGCTTAAAGCTCTTTGTAATGGAGTTGACCCAATCATTCTATAAAATCCAGCAACAATATCCGCATTTTCTTCCTCGAATGGTCTAGTAATTTTTTCGAGCCAATCTTTGTGCGCCATACACCCTCCATCCGTCATTACAATTATATCTCCTATCGAATTCCTTATTCCGTAATTTCTCCCTTGTGCAATGGTTATGCTTGTTCTTATAAAAATTTTGACTTTTGACCTGTCTTGCGAAGCAAGATCTGGTTTCGCCAGATATTTTTTCATTTTTAATTTTTCATTTTTAATTTTAGCGACTGTATAGTCGCTTGATCCTCCGTCGACAATAATAATTTCATCAGGCATCTTCGTTTGTTTAAAAATAGAATCAAGAAGAACATTAATCGTTTTCTCTTCATTAAAAACTGTAGCAACAAAAGATATTTTCATATGCTTTTACCACATCGTCGTATCTGTACCGATCCCATATCGGTTTCCTATTATCGGTTTCCTATTGACGATCCGGTACATATGGTATGGTCTCACTTTAATGATTTAAATCATTAAAGTGCCAAAGGTTTAAATATACACTAACTATCTTCTCCCATGTCTGCGTTTTAACCCACTCAAATGCAGTATTAGCTATTTTTTCTTTTTCCTCTTGGTGTTTTATAAAATAAAATATTTTATCTGCTAAATCTTTGGCTGAGCTTTTAATAACTATCCACTTCGCAAACGGCGACATTTTTAAATAATCTTCCTTAAGTTTGTTCTGAAACACACTGAACACTATTTTTCCTCGAGAAATAGCCTCAAGAACTGATAGATATGAAGATGTGAATACAAATTCTGATCGTTCAATATATTTATCCATATCCTTTACAAATCCGTAAACCATTCCATAACGTTCAACCTCACCTCTTAATGACCCATCCCCGCAAGCTTCAAAAGTAAATCTAACTCCCCTCCTCTTCAAGATTTCCAAAGTCCTTAAGTAAATTGGTATTCCTACATCTTCCTCAAGCCTTCCTATGAAAAGAATTTTAACTCCCTTTGCATAATTACCACGCACTGTAGCGTGGTAGTTATGTATGTTTACTCCACCGTAAGTAACATACTTAGAACTTGCTCCATACCATTTTTTGACATACTCACCTATACAGATGCTTCCATTTGATAACCGCTCGCTAATTTTCCGAACAAGAATTGCTTTTTTGGAAGGAGGAAATTTTGTCTCGTATCCATGGAATGTTGTATAAACTTTTTTGTTGGGATAAAGAAATCTAAACGGAAGATACCAAAAAAACACATCATGGCAATGAACAATATCTGCGTTTTTAATTATCTCTCGATGTTGCCACAACCACCACCAAATTCTAAACTTCTTAATGAGATTTTCTCGCCCTACATTAATTCTATGAACTTTTATCCCATCCACTTCTCCTGTCGTCTTAGCACTCGATTCCTTTGATTGATATTCTTCTGTTATCACTGTAACTTTATGTCCTTTTTTAACTAATCTCTTCCCAATTTCCAAAACATGCCTCTCCACCCCACCGATATGAGGATAAAAAAGTCGGGAGAAAAAAAGAATAGTCATAATGGTTTTTGAACTACAATAAAAATCTGGGATTCACCTAAAAACTTAAGTGAGATATTATCTACATACGTCACGATGTCTGAAATAAAAAATTTGATAAATCTTACAAACTTACCTGCTAAAGAATTTAGGAATAGAAAGTTTCTAACAATTCCCTCAGTTTTTCTTGTCTCTAAAACTATAAACCCGACACTTTTGCATTTTTTTTCTAAATCATCAATCTTATATCGCCTAAGGTGGCCAACCCTTTTATCGAACCCATGAACCAGACCCCATCTATGCAAAGGTGCATTTTGAGAAGGAGTAGAAATAATAGCAATTCCTTTTGGCTTAAGCATATCGAAAATTCTATTTAATGCCATGTTATCATTCTTCAGATGTTCTATAACTTCGCTACATATAATAAAATCGTACTTAAGATTAGGGATCTGATTTGGAAAATTCATTCTTTTAAAAGAAGCATTTTTTATTTTTAGATATTGAGCGCTTTCCTTACATCTTTTAATTGCTTTAGATGAAATATCTATTCCGTTAATATCATTACCTTTACTCGCTAAATAGAGAGAAAGCGTTCCTGCACCACATCCTATGTCCAAAATTTTTTTAGGAGACTCTAGATATTTATTTACAACATTGAGAATAATTCTATACGTAAAATTATTTCCACTAATTAAATGTGTTTGGGATAACGTAGTTTTGTGAAACTCTTCATAGTCGACTTTTTTGCTCTTATTTTTCATAACCGTGTTTAATAGTATTTGTTTACCCATTATGGATTCTGGACAAGCCACAATGACAAAAGCGCATACACTAAGTTTAAATTCGTTATTGACAGAATATGCATTAAGTGCATTATACTAAAAAAATGATAAAAGTTTTAACTACAATTGCTAGATCAATTGTTCTTCTATTACTCCTCGTTATATGCACCTTGATTAAACCTGGTAACTTGTTCGCATCTGACCCTACAAGCGCTTGGACATCCACAACTTCATTACCCTATCTACTTGCAAGTCATGTGTCCTTTTCGTCAAGTGATAAGGTCTTTGTTATAGGAGGATCTGCTGTTACCGGTCAGAGTAAGCTCGATGTGCTTACTGCGACACCTTCTGCTGACGGTAGTATAAACAGTTGGACGACTACCTCCCTAACGCCTACCGCTTTAATTTTTCATAATTTAGCCAAGAAAGACAATTACGTTTATATACTTGGAGGAAAAGAGGAAAACCCTGGGTCCGCTCTCGATTATGTAAATAAAGTATACCTGGGGATATTGAACAATGATGGAATAGTAACGAATTGGCAATTAGTCAATAATTTGCCAGAGAAAAGAGGATTAGGTGCTGCTGTGGTGAGCGGCAACAGGATTTATTATGCAGGGGGAAGATTTAATGATGCAGTAACTAAGAGTGAAGTTTATTATGCTGATATAAACCCTGATGGTACTTTAGGCTCCTGGACAACGAGTTCTGTTTCACTTCCTGAACCATTATTTGGTTTTGGAATGGTTGAGAACGGAAATAACCTAATTATTGTTGGGGGATTCAACGGAAGCGTTTTCCGTAACAAAACTTATAAAGCCACAGTTAATCCTGATGGTACAATTTCTGCATGGACTGAAACATCTGCCCTGCCAGAACCAGTTTATAGAGCTGGAGTAATTCGTGTAGGTTCGGAGCTTTTAACAGTTGGGGGCCATAATGGGACTAATTTTTTGGATAAGGTTTATTATACAAATATAGACTCCGACGGAACTTTAGGCGCTTGGCAATTAAGCGCTAATCATCTCCCTCAACCCCTCAACGCCGGCGCTGTAGCGTTCTCAAACAATTATTTGTATCTAACAGGTGGATTTAATGGAACTTACCTTGATACAGTGTATTTTACCAAAATAAGCGCAGCTAACAATATCCTATCAGTCCCCTATTTTAGTCAAAATGCGCTGCCTTGGGGACCGAGTGAATATGATCACGCAAAGTCATTAAAAATTTCTAACCCTACAATGAATAATTGGGGCTGTGCCGTAACCTCTGCTGCGATGATACTGAATTATCATAAGATGATGGAATTGGGAGATGGAACTCCTATCGATCCGGGGTCATTAAACAACTGGCTAAAAACCCATAATGGTTATGCAACAGGAAAAGGAAAAGGTGGATGGTACTCTTCGATCATCTGGTCGAGCATAGGGACACTAACGCAAAATCTCTATAACGCAAATAAAGCAAAATATAAGCTTACGCCTATCCCCTTCTCTAGCCACAACAAGTTAAACGAAGACCTTGCATTAAGAAATATCGCAGGTGAAACAGTCGGCGCACCTCCAATTATTAAAGTTACAAAAGTTCCATTAAGCTTTAGTCATTATGTGGTTCCAAAAGGACTTACCGATAATTCAGTTGCTATTAATGATCCCGAATGGAATTATACA
>Ga0213870_1000859_pt1 | contig 14102 bp, 17 predicted proteins | sample WICALVC2017_Meta_FD_160119 | JGI IMG/M metagenome (GOLD analysis project Ga0213870, IMG submission 160119) | Freshwater microbial communities from subterranean cave lake in Wind Cave National Park, South Dakota, United States - WICALVC2017 | ecosystem: Environmental > Aquatic > Deep subsurface >... | reverse complement strand
GATAGTTGTTGGCGGCGATAATCCGGCCGTCCGCAGCAAGGCGTCTCAACGGCCAAGCCGCCCGCTGATGGCCGTAACCCATGTCCACGCTTACAATCCAGGCCTTACCGCGCCGATTATTTTCTGTCATATCAACATTGATTTTTTACCCCTGCGAGAAAAGCCAGTCCATCAAACGTTTGCGGTGCTTCTCAATTGACCAATTATCGGGATTTTTGAAAAGCGCGGAATGGCTGATTTGAAATTGTTTTAAAACCTTGGTTGTCGCCCGCGGAAAATCTTCGGGAATGCTTTTATTGTAGGCGTCAATGAAAACGGCTAAAGAGGTAATGGCCTGGTTTTGTTCGTATTCGTTGCTTCTGGACTTCATCCCGTTAGAAGTTTTACAGACCGTCCACCGCTTTAAACCGGTGGCTAAAATTATAAAACTTCATATTAGTTAATTATACTTACTCCCGTTAGGGTTAACTTCTAACGGGATTCATCCCGTTAATGATAGCACAAAGCTCCTGAAAAATCACCTTGTCAGCAAAAATACGGCGGCGGCAAGAAGAATCAAGTCAAATTCCCAGCCGGTGGCGCTCATGGACGAGAACGGCATGTTCCACTTGAATTTTTTCATATAAATGGCGCCGAGCATTATGACCGCGAGAACCAGCGCCGCCAGCTGGACATACGAGTTAAAAACCAGGGTTAATCCGGCGACGACTTCAACCAGCCCGTGAAGCCCTCCGCCGATTCCGAAAAAATTGCTCATTTTCTTGAACTTCGGCCAGCCGTGGTAAACGAAAATGACTCCGACCGCAAACTGCAAAAACCATAAGCCCCATTCGCTGAATTGTGAAAAGTAAGATAAGTAAGTCATGCTTTCAGTATAGCAAAAAAGATTAAAAGTAGAAAAGCCCCGGGACTGTCGGGATGACAGCGGGGCTTCTGGTTTAAAGGGCTTGGTGCTGTGGTGGGAAGATCGCCGGGCTAGCGGCTCGCCGCGACAGAGACCGGCTGGAGAACAGCGGTTCCGCTTAGAGTGTACACTCTCCGCTCATACACGGACATGACCAGGCCGATCGGCAGGTCGTTCACGAGGATCGTTCGCCCGTTGTCAAAAACAAGGGCATCCCGGTGACTGTTCGACCGATTCGGCAACTGCATGAAGATCGCGCTGAGCTCTCCCTTTGGAAGATTGAGTTGCTGCCGGATCTCCTTGGGGAGTTCCGGGATCATCATGCAGACCCCGCTCCGGAGGCAGACGGCGGTCGTGCGGTCGCCGGGTGACGCCGTTCCGCGTGTGTACGGGCCGAACTGGGTGATGACGAGCTGCTCTCCCGCCAGATAATCCCGCTGATTCTTGGCCACAACGGAGAAATCACACATGATCTCACCCTCCTTCTTGAGTCGGGAATCGACTCAAAGATCTAAAGTTATGATAAATCAGCGTCCGCAATATGGCAAGTTTATAAAATTTAAAGAAACTCTAACTGGCTCGCCCTGAAGGACGATTTCCGAACCATTGATTGGGTCGGAGAATTCGGCGATTTAGGGCTTTTACAAAAGAATCTTAGCAGGTTTCTCGGTTATTGAAAATGATGAAGCCCGCGGGGAGCAAGACTCCATCATCGCGGGCGGGTCAAAAGGAGCTTGTTAGGCATCCAACAGGCTGTGGCTGGGTGAGTATGTCGGTGCATAAAGGTTGTTTTTCGCCTCAAATTCCATAGGAACTAGAAACAGCCAGTTGCGGTTGGTCCAAACAGCGGCTGCAACGCTTCCGCCGTCAGCCCCAAGGAGAACCAAATTGTAGCTATTCTCTCCTCGCGGCCCCATACGCACCTTTTCCATCTCGTGCCATTTTTGCCAGCAGGCTTGGCATTCTAGATCAAATTCTCCGTGCATAATCCCGCACCTGCATCGATGCTTGATATATATGCAGTCCTTCATTCCGCGCTCGACCCAGAGTTGATTCCAATCCACATCCTTAGTGAAGTATGGGTTGAAGGCGTTTCGCGAAGCATCAGGATTCGATCCAAGCCACTTCTCGATAACTGCAATCAGCTCGGGCAGGGTGCAATCCCATCGCACAGAAGTTTCTGATCCCCACCTCAACCAATCAAGCAGTTCAGAAAGAACCGTTCCCGTCAGCACATCGGCACCAAGCGCCAGGATATATTTGACGCGAGGGTATAATCCGAAATAACCGATGTTTTCTCCTTCTAAATCCAAGTTGCCGTATTTGTCACGGGTCAGGCCAGGCAATCGTTCCAAACTCTCATACATAACTCCTCCTGTGTTGCCATGAAATGAACTATTGAAAACAGAACCAGATTAGCAGGTTTTTGGATGATTGAAAAGAAAAAGCGGTTTGATGCTAGTTGAATTTTACCAAACTGGGTGATAAAATAACTAAGTTAATAATTCTAGATTTTCCTGCTCCGCGGTAGCACAACGGTAGTGCGGCGCCCTGTTAAGGCGACGGTTGTAGGTTCGAATCCTACCCGCGGAGCAGACGGCGTGATTCTGACGCTGAGACCGAGAATCGTGCCGTAGAATCAGTGTTTTTTGAGGTTCTAAAATTTTTAATGGCCTCGGGGGACATTGGTTCTGATAATCTTCTATTGTTAATGCGCAAAGCCCCATTTTCCGTGGGGTTTTGTGTTGGTTCTAAAATTTTATTCAATTTCGGCATCCAATTAGCCAAAAACTCAAAAGCGTAGGTGTAGTTCGCCTTTATTTGCTTATTGCTTAGAGAAAGATTAGAAAATACAAAACTCAATAACAATCTTTTGTCTTCTGGCGTTGCTTTGGTGCTGGAGTAAATATCTTTAGCTTTCAGGGCTAATTGGTGAATTGCATAGCCAGCTTCATAGTATTGAGTATTGGTATTGTTGAGTTTATAAAGTTTCTCTAAAACCTCTTCTTTATCTGTTGTATATTCCTTAAACTTTCTATCATAAAAATCTTCGGGAATTTTACTATCAAGCTTGTCGTCATACATTTTCTCTAATCTTTGCTGTATCTTTTCAAAACGGCTGTTAAGTCCTTTCCTTTGAGATTCGTAATACTCAATTTCTCCAGCGTGGGTTTCTTTTAGTGCCTTTTCAAGCCATTTCAATACCCCTTCATTTTTCGGAGCGACTTTATCAAAATAAGGGAATAGTTGCTCTTCTACTTTTTCTTGTCTGATAGTTTTGTTTTTTCTTTCAGGACAATCTTTATAATTACTATGCTGTCCATACCAATGCCCTTTTTGAATATACCAAGTTATTAAACTACCGCATCTTTCGCAATCAACTTTTGCCTTAAATACTGGTAGATGCTTTTTATATTGGGGACTGCCGATTTTTCGGGTAAGCTTCACCTGAACCACATCAAATAGTTCTTTTGACACCAAAGGCTCGTGTTCGCCGTCTGATATTTCTCCTTTCCAGCGATTCTTCCCGTAGTAAAAAGGATAGGAGAGTAATTCGTGTATCCTACTTCTCACTATCTTATTGCCGTTTTCATTTCTAAGACCTTCTTTATACATCAAGTCAGTCAAAGCCTTAACTGAGTAATTACCAGTAGCATATAATTCAAACATCTTTCTAATTAGAGGTGCTTTTTCTTCATCAATTATATGAACCTTATGTCCTTTTTCTCCGATTGTCTTATAGCCAAGAGGCGGCTTAGTGGGTAAGCTTCCCTGAGCCAACTTTTCTTTTTGTCCCTTTTTAACATTTTCGGAGAGTAATTTTACATAGTATTCGGCAGTTGCCACTTTAACCCGCCACATAAACCATTCGTGAGATTTTGAGTTTTTATTCAAAATACATCCTTCTTTGGCTAAATGGATTTGATTTCTCTCATCCTCTAAAACCCAAGCATCTATAAGGGGAACATCTGCAAAGTTTCTGGTCAGTCGGTCTGTAGTTTCTACTACCACAACTGAAATACTGTTTTTTCTGATATAATCCATCATTTCATTAAAAATCTTCCTTCTTACTTTCCCGCCAGCCGATTCTGAAACAGCAAAAACCTTAACTACAGTAAAGCCGTTCTTTTCGGCATAATCTCGTAAGAACTTTTCTTGAGCAGGTAAAGAATAACCCGTTTCCTCCTGCTCTTTAGATGATACTCGGCAATATATGACTGATTTCATAGCGTAAAAGGTATATTAAAGTAAACATTTCTAAAAACCTTTTTCTTGGATGTTTCGTAATATCCTATACCCGATTTGTTTTGCATATTTCCTTGAATATCCGCATCTTCTTGCCGCTTCCGCCGCATTGAATTTAGTATTTAAAAGTTCCTTTAAAAACAACCTTCTCCTTAGGTCTATGCTGGTATAGATTTTATTTTCCAAATTTTTTTTGTAAGTTTCGTAAATCATACCTAATCAAAAAGGGACGGCTGGAGCCCAGTTGCTTTTCCGTGAAGATTAGCTTCTGGCAGCCGCCCCTTTAAGGGCAGAAGCTAATAAAAAATCACGGGATTATCACAACTATGGGCTCACTTATATTATACTATGTATTTTTAAAGGCAGGCAAGGTGTTTTCCACCATCCCTTTATACCTCCTTTTTCTATACTCCAACCTAAGACATCGTCTACACCCTATTATATCCGCTAAGGGATGCTTTAATAACACCCCGACCCTCAAATGACACAAAGGGCACTTAAACCAGAATCTAATGCCATTGTAGTGGGTTTTAGAGGTAGCCAGCTCTATATTCCAACCCAATGCCTCAAGTTCCGAGTTTAAGATTACCTCTTTAATTTTTTCCTTATATTGTTTTAAAAATCCTTCTATTCTGATTTTCTGACATTCTTCCACTAAAAAGGTTTTTCCTAAATCATTTGGGGTTAATATTTTCATTTTGTAGGATAGGATTATTTACGGCGTTAATTTGTTGGTTTTGGGCTACAAACGCCGTTTTGGCTTTAACATTAAGTTCAATGGTTGGATTTTTAACCTCTTTAAGTATTACAAGTGCGCTTATAAGGTGTCTTTGCGCTCTATCTATTTCTTTACTTAACATATTCCCATAGCCGTTTCTTTCGGCAGTTAGGTATCCTTCGTCTGTAAGCGCATTCAACTTTCTTGAATAATTAATTATTCTTATGTGAGCGCCAGCAATGGTTTCCGCTAAGATTTTCTCGCTGGGTGTCCTACAGTCATATTCTTTTTCAATCTGACGAGCGACCTCAATAACTAAGGGGCGATAGGAGTCTTTTACCGTCTCAGCAAGAGGATAGTGAGTTTCCAGCCCTAATGGCATTAAAGAATTATAAACAAATTTTTGAAGTTCTTCTTTTGGCTCTTTAAATTCTTCCCTTTTGATATCTTTAAGACTTTCAAACTTCTCTCTGGCAGTTTTAAAAATAAGTTCAGGGTCGCATTCTGCTTTAAAGCGCTTTTTTACTAAATCCCTAACTTCTATTTCTGTGAGTTTTTTAACTGCTGTCTTGTTTTCTTCGGTTTTAACGCCGCCTGATTTAGCGTTTTCGCTATTCGTTTGTATTTGTTTTTCTGTAGTCATAATTTAACTCACCCGACATATCGGGTAAGCTTAATCAAAATGGTATTTGTAAATCTTGCGGTAGTTGTTCTTCTGACTTTTCGGGTAGAGTTTCAACTTTCCCGATGATTTTCAAGCTGTTTGGTTTTGCTTTTTCTAATAATCCTCGTGTGTAGTCGCTTATAAGCCACTTGTCGGCATATCCCTTCCCTTCGTGCAATCTCGTAACCAAGCCCAAGCCGTGTAAGTCCTCTAAAATGCGTCTGGCAGTGTTTGTGGGATATCCAATCTTCATAGCGACATCGGCGGTCTCAAGTTCGTCAGCGGCTTGAATAAGGGTCTCCAAAGCTCGCCTACGCTTCTGTGGTAGGGTATCCATCCCAATCTTGTAAATCAGCTCATAATCTTCCTCTGGCGTGGCGTTTCCGATAAGGGAAAAAGCAGAGACGAGCGTAATAAGTTGTTTTGCAAGTCGTGTCGGTAGTTCTGGTTCTGGGATTAAGTCAATCTCTCTGGAGTAGCCATCTCTCATAACTCCACTTCTTCCCTTTACGCAGAAAGTGGCAAGATACGCAATGCGGTCTTTAAGGTCTTCGGAAGTAAGGATTGTTTCTTGGGGTATCTTTATACCTGCGATGAAGTCAGCGAAGGCATTTTGTATTTCCTCACGCATCACTTTCTCGCCACCGCTATTTGCCATTGCCTTTTTCGCTAAAGCAATTGTATCTGGTTGTTCTGGACGATATTGAATAAAGCGTTCTCCCAAAACAGCATAGATTTCGTGATGTCTATCAATCACAGGTGTTACCCCAGCAATAAAACCTATTTTTCCTTCCCATTCCTTAGTCTCTCCAGTTCCAAACGGCTTGCGATATGACCCGTCAAAGATTTCACGAAGTTGCGATATTATCGCTTGCTGTTTATCTCTATGCATAGTGAGAACTGTTGTGAAGTCCTTGTAAGTGAAAATTGTTTCTGGCGATATGCGTAAAAGCAGGCTGGCATTTTTTTGTCCTTTCTCCCCACTCAAAAAAGTCTGGGGTGTCAGGTCTGAAATAGGATAGATGTCCTCAATTTTGTTCAAACCCCGTATGAGTTCTGTTTTTGTGCCGCCAGAGGCGGTTACAATAAAAAGCCATACTGGGTCAGCTTTCAATTTGTTAGCTATAACCGTTGCGACCAAAACTTTGATTATGCCTTTATCTTGAATTAAAAGCCATTTACCGATTATCTGTTCCAAAGTTTGGAAGTCTATCGGTGTTCTTTTTTCTGGAATAGTTTTTTCAATTTCTTGGACTCTTTGCTCAACTTTTTGTTTTTGATTCATATTCATATTTATTTTCCAATTAGATACTGCACTGCTTCTTTGAATTGGTAGTTATGCAGTAGTTTTATGAAGTTAATTACATCGCCACCTTGATTGCACCCGTAGCACCAACAGCTATTTGTTTCGGGATAGATGTAGAATGATGGATGCCTTTCATTATGAAGCGGGCAAAGCCCGACTAATGCTTTTCCGTTCTTTCTTAATGGCTGGCTGATTAAGTTCTCAATCGGCACGGCTAACGCTTGCTGTATTTCTTCTTCGGTGAGCCGCCATTTTAGTTTCCGACCTTTCCCGACAGCCAGAAGTCTTTTTAATCTTTCAATATATCCCTCGGCTTTCAGAAGCTCCTCGCCGTCAGTTATCTTCACCCATTCCCGCCAAAACCATTGTGAGAACTCATCAGAGATTTGGAGTTTGATGAGCGTCAGCCTCATTTTTACCTTGTCAGAAAACTTATCTCTTTTTTCTTCCCATTCCGCTATCTTTTCAGGTATTATTTCTTTTGCTTCTGGGAAATATTCCAATAACACCTTATCGGCAAACGGTCTTATATTTTGTTTCCATTCTTCTTCTAATCCAAAAAGGTAATCGTAATATTCCTCAAGCTCCTCAAATGTTTTGTTGTCCATTTCTTCTGGTGTCATTTTCATTTTCACGTTGATATATTTTAGCCAAAATGTCATAGTATCCGACCAAGGCATTTGCAATTTCCGATGCCTCTTTCAAGGTTAGTTCTTGCCCAGTTTCTCCTTCTAAAATCTGTTTTAACTCCTGAATTGTGGATTCACTCAACATATTATTCTTGGCTGTAAAGACGAACCTTGATAATTTTTAACTGATTAAAGTAGGCCTGCGGTTCAATCTTTAATTCACCGCGCCAATAGTTTTCTATCAGTGCATCTAACTCTTCACTCCTTTTGAATAAGAAAAATCCCTTGTTTGAACTGGGTGTTTTTTCAATCACCTCAATCGGATAAAAAAGAGAAATCGCCGTCGCAAGGGCGAGGTCTGCAGTTTTCCATAGTTGATTTTCGTTTATGATTTCCTGTGTCATAATCATTCAGATTAAAAACTTAATCTTAATTCATAATAAAAAAACCAAAAAGCAGAAAAAATGCCGAAATTAAGCAGAAAAATACTTAAAGAGATTTTTAAGTAAAACTAAAAAACACCCCCTTTTGCGGCGTTTTTTAATTGTCCACTTTTTAAGTATTTTTAAGTTAAGTCTTGTTTTTTTCCTGTCTTTGTTTGAAGGCTTTTTCGCCTATAACTTTCATTTTGATATTAGAGACAATAGCTCTACCTTCAACTTTTAGTATCTTCGTTAACTTATATTCAGTTTGAGTATAAAGCTTGCAGTTGCTATTAGAATTAAAGTAATCAATTGCCTGCTTCCCTTTTTCATTAAAAGGAGGGTATTCGTTATTAGCAACTTTAAATAGTATGTCCCAACTTGAATCATCCTTGGTTTTATCACCGACAAGAGTTTTATTGTAGCTACTATTAAGGACAATTTTGAACCTACTTCCGCTATTTGGTTTTACACAAATAATTTCATTTATATATTGTGAAAGGATAAGTTCATTTTGTTTTTCTGGGGCATCCCTTCGTTTAGATAATTCTTTAGTTATATCTTCTCCTATTTGTTTTAGTTTATTTAAGTCTTTTATTTCTAATATTAACTTATTCTCAATATCCTCTTTTGAAATTAAAGTATTTCCAACTTTTAAGGGAGTAATAAAGTTGAATGTATTTTTATCAATAGTATTTTTATATCCATTTACATCTATAGTTTTTATAATTTTTTGACTATCATCTACTCTTTTTAGAATTCCTATTATATCTTCCTGTTCAAATCCCTCTTTTCTAAATCTTCCGAGCGGTATCTTTGCAATCTCAGTCAACCTATTAAATCCTACCATTTCCAACTCATCTAAAAGTATCTTTAAACATTTCTGAATTCTCTCAAGATTTTCTTGTGTTAGGTTTGAAAAATTTGAGTATGGGTTATTTTTATTAAAGATTTCTTTATTTGGTTCTACTACTCTTTTTTCAAAAACCTCTGATAAATTTTTATTAAATTCTTCAAACTTTTGTCTATTAACTTCAATGGATATTATCGTGTCAAAATAGTAAGGAAAGTCTAAAGGTTCGCTATAACTAATTACACATCCTTCTTCTTTTAAATATTCCAATGCCCGAAGTCTTAATTTACAATATTCTGCTCTTAGTTGAAGACTATCTGCTGGCATTAATTGGTTGAAAGGCGTTCCTCTTATAATTGTTCGGAGAAGTGAAATTTCAACTTCATTTTGTTTTGTCATCTGCAGTCCCTCTCTCATATCCATTACAACATCACATATAGCTAAAAAATTTCTGGATACTAAATTTTCAAGTGGTGTCATTGTCATTTTAATAGTAATTTTCTTTATAATTTATCAAATTTTGGCTTATTTTTCAAGGCTTACCCGAAATGTCGGGCGCTTTATTTTTTGAAAAGATTCAGGTATTCTAAAAATAACAATTTAATACTTGCCTAACCCCCGTGGTTTAACTACGAGGTATGGCACAAAAAACTGTTCAGGCTATTAAGCTCCTCGTCAGAGCACCTGAACAGTCATATCCCGAAAGGGGTATGGGTGGCGAAAGCCATCGCTGGCGGGGGGCTTTGTATTTCCGCCAGCAGGCATAAATAAAACTGTTCAGGTATGCCAATTAGAAACGAGTTAAAAGATAGACTAATTTTAGGGGACAATTTAGAGATTCTGAAAACCCTAAAAGATGATAGCGTAGATTTAATCTACATAGACCCTCCCTTTTTCAGCAACCGAAACTATGAGGTTGTTTTTGGAGACGAGGCAGAGATTAGAAGTTTTGAGGACAGATGGGAAGGCGGGGTAAATGTTTATGTTGGATGGATGAAAGAACGAGTAAAAGAGCTTCACCGAGTATTAAAACCAACTGGCAGTTTTTACTTACACTGCGATTGGCACGCCTCACATCATTTGCGAGTAATGTTGGATGAGGTATTTGGAGCTAAACATTTTCAAAACGAGGTTATATGGGCTTATAGAACTGGTGGGGCAACCCAGAAAAGATGGAGCAGAAAACACGATAATATCTATTTCTACACAAAAACAGACGAATATATTTTTAATTTAGAAAAGGAGAGGGTCTATTATGATAAACCATTTTTTAGTCCTAAAAAAGATGAACAAGGCAGATGGTATGCTGATGTATTGCCCGTGGATGTTTGGGAAATCCCAGCAGTAATAAATGTTTCAAAAGAGAGATTAGGATACCCGACCCAAAAACCAGAGGCACTCTTGGAAAAGATAATTAAAGCATCATCAAATAAAGACGACATAGTTTTGGATAGCTTCTGTGGATGCGGAACTTCTTTAGCAGTAGCACAAAGGTTAAGTAGGCACTGGATAGGCATAGACATATCACCAACAGCTATAAAGTTGGTTGAGAAACGACTCAAAAAAGAAGGGGCAATAGAAAACAAAACCTACACAACCATAAATACACCGACAACTGATGATGACCTAAAAGCATTTAAGCCCTTTGAGTTTCAGAACTGGGTTATTGATGAGTTAGAAGCAAAGCATAGCGAAAGAAAGGTTGGCGACTTTGGATTAGATGGATACTTTGAAAAGGATTTATGGCACGAAGAGGCTGGCATACAAGTAAAGCAAAGTGATGGCGTAGGACGAAATGTAGTAGATAATTTTGAGACCGCCTTGAAAAGAGCAAAGTATAAAAAGGGCTATATTGTTGCTTTTAGTTTCAGTAAGGGAGCGTATGAGGAAGCGGCACGGGTTAAAAAAGAAGGATTAGATATAAAACTGATTAAAGTTTCGGAATTGTTAAATAAAAGAAAGCCAATACTATGAATAAAATCACTCAATTTATTCACGAGCTTGGTCTTGATTGGGCTTCTCTTATTGTAATTGGAGTCGGAGCTTTAATTCTTTGGTTTGTTGATTAGTAGAAACTAAAAGTTGATTGAGCAGTCTGGCGTGTCTTTACTACATTTATAATAAATAGTGATGTCTTGAATGACTCCGCCAGGTCTGTCCGTTGAAACAAAGGCAAGCCACCTTAGTTGTTTGTTTTTATTTAACTCAAAAATCCAATATGCTGTTTTATCATAAGATTGGTCTGTAAAGCTTTCTTTATATAAAACACCACTCATATCATATAATAATTGAGTTGCTTGAATTCCTGTATCTGGAGGGATTGGTTTAGTGTGTTTAGGTGAAAGATGCCCTCCAATTTCTTTTTTTGCATTCATTTCATTAAGTTTGAAGTAAAAATCATCGTGGGGCGTTAGGCGTTTATTAAAATCCACAAACAACTCAATATACAAAAAGGCATTTTCAATCTTTCCTTTTGTTTCAATAATACCGCCCGTGCCGTCTAAATTTTCTCTTACCGAAACTGTATTTGTAATTGCTTTATCTAATAATTTTATATTTTTAAATTCTGGACTTGGACTTTTGCCTTTTAGTATATCGTATTCAGGATATTCAGAGGTAGGTATATTTGTTATAGAGGGGGAAGGAGTTGAACCGCCATCTTTAAATATACCTGTATATTTATTAAGAAGAACTAAAACAAAAACCACGGTTATTATAGCTAAAATTGTGGCAAAAAGTTGTTTAGTAAAAGATTTATCCATTAATCCAAATAAGTATATTTTTTATTTTTGTATTTATCCAAATACTTTTTAGTAAGAAAAAAAGAGAAATCAAGATTAAAAAAATAGTTAGAAGTCCTTTAACTTTCAATTCTTCAAATAAAGCTTGAACACCAACAAAAGGAACTGAAAATATAATAACCTGAAAAAAACTGGAGTTCCCTAAAAATTGGGAGACCTTTAAAGTGAGTATCGCTACTAAAACTCCAATACTTATTCTCAGTGTCCTTATTATAAAATGACTCAAAAATGAATCCACCAAGTTATTATAATTTATTTCATAAAAACATTAAAAAATCAATATAATCTTTCCTCCCTTAGAGTAATAGCGATAACATCAAACCACTTTTTGTTTTGATTAGATTTCTGATATATAGTGATTATCTATGGTTATAAAAATCAGGCCAACTAAACTGAGTGATTATGAAATCATTTTTAATCTTTTAAAGAAAAATAAGATGATTGGCAATTACTTAACTAAACCATTATTTAAAGACCTACTTGCTTTTAATAAAAATTTATACTTTGTTGCCGAGGATAACGGAAAGATAGTCGGAAGTGTTTTTGCTTCCCAAAATGGCGGTTATCACGGGTATCTTTATAAATTAGCCGTTGACTCCAAATATCGCAGAAAAGGAGTTGCTACCAAGTTATTAGAAGTGGTAATAAATAAACTAAGAAATAAATACAAAACTGACTGGATTTTTACTCATATAGAAAAGAAAAATCTGCCATCACTTAAGCTTATTAAATCTTTAGGTTTTAAGATTCGCCGCACTCATTACTTGGTAGATAAAGTTTATAAGTAATTTCTGACGACTATGAGACAAATAACGATTAGGTTAAAACCAAAACAATATCTAAAAGAAGAAATAGAAAAAATAGCGAAAGATTACGATATTTATGCTGGGGCCCTACTTTCTATTGTTGGTGGACTTGAAAATGCTAAGTTAAGAATGGCAGGAACAGAACCTAATAATCAAATAATAAAAGAATGGGATGGTCCATTTGAGATTGTTTCGGGAACAGGCACTATATCTAAGAATGGCTGCCACATTCATATTTCTTTGTCTGATAAAGCTGGAAATGTAATCGGCGGGCATCTTAAAGATGGATGTAGGGTAAAATTTACAGCCGAAGTCGTAATCCTTGTATTTGATGATACTACTTATAAAAGAGAGTTGGATAGCAAGACAGGATTTGGAGAATTGGTCGTGGAGTGAAAATCTGAAAAAGTTATATGGCCACCTAAAGCCATATCTGTTAAACTGAATCTTGGATAGGGGGAGGAGTATAACCTTATCCGAGATGTCATAGGACAGACATCAACTGGTCAACTTGTTTAATAATTAGCTTTGGAGCAGGCAGAGCTTTAGTCCAATCATAAGTTCTAAAGCTGTCCTGCCAAGCGAGCTGGGGAATTTAAATATATGCCCAAAAGAAATCTTATCCGATACTTCGCCAGAAATTTCACCATTGTCTTGTCGCTGGTTTTGATATGGCGGGGGATTTGGTACTCGCTTGATTTTATAGACCGGGGATTCTTCGGCACTCACGCCTATTCCGCCATCGGCGGAATCATTTTAGGAATAATTCTCCTCTACCTGCCGGATAAGGATTTGAAAGAAATAGAAAAACTATAATCAGTAGTCCTTGAGTTTCTCAATCTTATGGTGTTGGCGGATTTTGTCCAAGGCCTTGGCTTCAATCTGACGGATTCTTTCGCGGGTGACGCCGAAAACCTGGCCCACTTCTTCAAGAGTGTGGGTTACGCCGTCTTTCAGGCCAAACCGCATCTCTAAAATTTTCTGCTCCCGCGGAGTCAGCTCATTGATTATCTCTTCCAAATGGTCTTTCAATATCCGGCGGGCGGTGGACATCTGCGGGGTGATAGAATCCTCATCCGGCACAAAATCGGCCAAAACGCTGTCTTCATCCTCATCGCCGATAGGCACTTCCAAAGAAACCGTATCCTGGGAAATTTTCTGGATGTGGCGCACCTTCTCCACGTCAATCGCCATTTCGGCGGCAATCTCTTCGGGCAGCGGCTCCCGGCCCAAGTCCTGGACCAGGCGCCTGACTATCTGCTGGTACTGATTTATCGTCTCAACCATATGGACCGGAATACGAATAGTCCTCGCCTGATCAGCCAAAGCCCGGGTTATCGCCTGCCTTATCCACCAGGTCGCGTAAGTAGAAAACTTAAAGCCCTTTTTATAGTCAAACTTTTCCACGGCCCGGAACAGGCCTATGTTCCCCTCCTGAATCAAATCAAGCAAAGTCAGATTGGGCGAACGGCCGATGTATTTTTTGGCGATTGAAACAACCAGCCGAAGATTGGACTGAATGAGCCGCTGTTTGGCCGACTCGTCGCCTTTTAAAATCTTCTTGGCCAGGTCAACTTCTTCCTCCTGCTTCAAAAGCGGATAGCGGCCGATTTCACGGAGATACAGCTGAACCGAATCAGAGCCGCCCTCGCCCGCGTCTTTTTCCAATTGTTTGTCTTTTTCAAATTCCTTGAGTTTTTCCTCCTCCAAAACCTTGCCGCTTTCAATGATGTTGATGTTGGCCGATTCAAGC
>Ga0213870_1000858_pt1 | contig 14106 bp, 14 predicted proteins | sample WICALVC2017_Meta_FD_160119 | JGI IMG/M metagenome (GOLD analysis project Ga0213870, IMG submission 160119) | Freshwater microbial communities from subterranean cave lake in Wind Cave National Park, South Dakota, United States - WICALVC2017 | ecosystem: Environmental > Aquatic > Deep subsurface >... | reverse complement strand
GAAGCGGCCCGCGCAGGAGGATTGCTATTTTAAACAAAGAAAAGGGAACGCAGGGGAAACGAGAGAGGGGCGATCCAGACGCGTCTGGACTCAAGGATAAGATCGTTTTTATTAACCGTTGCTCTAAAGTGGTTAAGGGTGGGAAGCGGTTTTCCTTTGCGGCCATTGTGGTTGTTGGAGATCAAAAAGAGAAGGTGGGGATGGGAACAGGAAAGGCCGCTGAGGTTCCCGAAGCAATTCGAAAGGCGATTGAGAACGCAAAGAAGAACTTAATCTCTGTTCCGAGGGCAACCAGTACAATTCCCTTTGCGGTTGTGGGCCATTTTGGCGCGGAGGATGTACTCCTAAAACCGGCTTCTGAAGGCACAGGCATTATTGCCGGAGGCGCTGTGCGTGCTGTCATGGAAGTTGCGGGCATAAAAAATATATTATGTAAGTCTTTGGGAAGTGGCAATCCGGGTAATGTCGTGAAGGCGACATTAAGCGGGTTATCTAAATTGAAACTGCGCGAAGAGGCGATTCAGATGCGGCATGCGCCTGCAGTCTTGTTGGATTAAAGACGGTATGAAACGGATATCCATTACGTTACGAAGAAGTTGTATTGGGAGACCCAAGAAGCACCGGTTGGTGGCCTTGGGATTGGGTCTCACTAAAATGAATAAAACAGTCATTCTGCAAGACACACCGGAGATTCGGGGTATGGCCCAGAAAATTTGCCATCTTGTAGAAGTGGCGGAGGTGTCATCGTGAAGATTACAGATTTACACCCTGCAGAAGGGGCGCATAAGAAGGAAAAGCGGATTGGCCGAGGGCCTGGGTCAGGACATGGAAAGACATCTACAAAAGGTCATAAGGGACAGGCTGCACGCTCTGGAGGGACGAAGGCCCCCGGTTTTGAGGGGGGTCAGCAGCCGCTTATTCGGCGTGTTCCAAAGCGTGGATTCCGTTCTATTTTTAAAAAGGAGTATGAGGTCGTTAATTTAAAACAATTAAACCAGTTTGACGCCAATACCGTTATCAATCCAAAGCTGTTGGAAGAGTGTGGGATTGTTAAAAAAGGAGAGGTCAAAATTTTAGCGGAAGGCGTTTTGACAAGACCGCTTATTCTTTCCGCTCATAAGTTTAGTGCGCAAGCCATTAAAAAAATTGAGTCGGCAGGCGGAAAAGTAGAACACCTATCTGTATCCTAAGTCTAATGCCCCCCCACATTGAACAATGTTTGAGCGATTTCTAACCAGTATTCGGAATATCTTAAAAATTGCCGAGCTAAGGCAGCGTATATTTTTTACTGCCTTCATGCTGGCTATTTTTAGGGTGGGTGCCCATATTCCAACCCCCGGGGTGAATAACGAAGCGCTGCGAGAATTTTTGACCCAAAAGGGTGGACCGCTCATGGGCTTTCTGGACGTCTTTTCTGGAGGTGCTCTTTCCCGTCTGACCATCTTCGCGCTGGGGATCATGCCGTACATCTCGGCATCCATTATCATTCAACTCCTCACCGTCGTGATTCCCACACTGACAAAATTAGCGAAGGAAGGGGAGCAGGGGCGCAAAAAGATTACCCAGTATACTAGGTTTGGAACGATAGGAATTGGCTTGATTCAGGCCATTGGTATTGCGATCGGATTGGAAGGCATGAATGAAGGTGCTTTTGTGCAAAACCCCGGTTGGGGGTTTCGGCTGATGACCATGATTACCATTACCGCAGGCACTGCGTTTTTAATGTGGCTTGGGGAGCAGATTACGGAACGGGGTATTGGAAATGGGATTTCGCTGATCATCTTTTCTGGCATTGTTGCTGGGATTCCGACGGCTATTTTTAATACCTTTCAGCTTTTTCAGGCCGGCGAGGTGAATATCTTTTTTATCGTTGTCCTGCTTGTTCTCATGGTTGGCGTAACCGTTGCGGTTGTTTTTCTGGAGTCGGGTCGAAGAAAAATTGCGGTTCAGTATGCGCGCCGCGTCGTCGGACGCAGGGTCTACGGCGGACAGAGTACCCATATCCCTTTAAAAATTAATACAGCGGGTGTAATACCGCCCATTTTTGCCTCGTCTCTGATTGCCTTTCCCGCCACTTTAGCTGGATTTATTACCGTACCGTGGGTGCGCGCCATCGGGACGTCTTTATCTCCCGGCTCTTTTTTGCATTCGGTTCTCTATACGCTCTTGATTGTCTTTTTTGCCTTCTTCTACACGGCGGTTGTTTTAAATCCGGTTGATATGGCGGACAATATGAAAAAATACGGCGGATTTATCCCCGGCATTCGTCCGGGAACAAAAACGTCTGATTATATCTATAAGATACTCACACGGATCACGCTTGTTGGGGCTTTTTATTTGGCCACCGTTGCGGTTTTGCCTGAAATCCTGATCTATCGATTTAATGTGCCATTTTTCTTCGGGGGCACGTCTTTGCTTATTGTTATCGGCGTTGGTTTAGATACAGCACAGCAGATTGAGACGCAGATGCTCACACGGAATTACGAAGGGTTTTTAAAAAAAGGGAAGATTACGGGAAGAAGCGGAGGGGCATAAATGCGTTTGATTTTTTTAGGCCCCCCTGGTGTGGGTAAAGGAACGCAGGCAAAACGGTTGTCCAAGGCGTATTGCATTCCGCAGGTGGCAACGGGTGATATTTTGCGTGCTGCCATTTTAAAGGGATCAGCAGAAGGAAAAGAGGCAAAGGCTTACGTCGATGCTGGAAGGCTTGTCCCTGATGAACTGGTCATCAGAATTGTGCGGGCGCGTCTTTTGGAAGACGATATGAAAGATGGATTTATTCTGGATGGCTTTCCGAGGACAAAGGAGCAAGCGGACGCCTTATCTCAAATGGGAGAAGCATCTCGTATTGATCGCGTCCTGTATTTTTATTTGGATGAAGAAACCCTCGTTTCTCGAATAGCGGGAAGACGAACTTGTTCCAAGTGCAATGAAATTTATAATACAGACTATCGCCTTCCCAAGGTGAAAGATGTTTGTGATGCTTGCGGTATTTTCCTTGTTCAGCGGAAGGATGATTGCGCGGAAACGGTCAAAGAGCGGCTGATTGTTTATCAAAAAGAAACGGCTCCTTTGATTGAATATTATCAAAAACAGGGTTGTCTCTCTTGTATTGATGCGAGTGGCCCCGTAGAAGAGGTTGCACGTCACGTGACGGATATCTGCTTGGTGATGTCATAACCGATGGGTATGATTATTCTCAAGTCGAAGGATGAGATTGCCAAAATTGCGCACGCGAGCAAAATCGTGGCGGAGACGTTACAAGAATTAAAAAAAAATGTTAAAGCAGGCGTCACAACAAAAGAATTAGACCGCATCGCCGAAGAACAGATTCGTAAAAAGAAAGGGATTCCGGCGTTTAAGGGGTATCGTCGTTTTCCAGCAACCCTTTGCGTGTCTATCAATGACGAAGTGGTGCATGGCATCCCCTCAAAAAAAAAAGTGATTAAAGATGGGGATATTGTCGGGTTGGATTTGGGCGTGATCTTTGGTGGTTTTTATGGTGATGCGGCGTTGACGGTTGCGGTGGGGACAGTTGCCCCTGCTGCACTGAAACTCATGAGAGTGACCGAGGCCTCTTTATATGCGGGTATTCGGGAGGCCCGTGTGGGAGAACGGCTGTCTAACATTTCGCACGCGATACAGACCTGTGCGGAGGATGAAGGTTATTCTCTTGTGACCGATTTTGTTGGTCATGGAATTGGCCGGAGTCTTCATGAAGAGCCGCAGGTTCCTAATTTTGGCCCGCCCGGAAAGGGGCCGCGTTTGAGAGAAGGCATGGTCCTGGCAATTGAACCGATGGTGAATATGGGAAAAAGTGAGGTAAGAATTTTAGAAGATGAATGGACGGCTGTTACGCTGGATCATTCTTTGTCAGCGCACTTTGAACACACGGTTGCGGTGACTAAAGCGGGGCCTGTTATTTTATCTTGTATTTAGGGCATAATGGCAAAAGAAGATCTGATTGAAACAGAGGGAAAAGTAGTAGAGACATTGCCCAATGCGATGTTCCGTGTTGAGCTAGAAAATGGGCATCGCGTTCTTGCACATATTTCTGGTAAGATTCGAATGCATTATATTAAGATCATTCCGGGAGATAAAGTCAAAATCGAGTTGTCTCCTTACGATTTAACAAAAGGCCGAATTACCTATCGTTTCGGCAGAGAGGGGGCACGTCCCCCTGTAAGTAAATAGGAGGAAATAGAGTGAAAGTGCGTTCGTCAGTAAAACCGATTTGCGCGAAGTGTAAAAATATTCGCCGAAAAGGGGTACTTCGTATTATTTGCAAAAATCCCCGACACAAACAAAGACAAGGCTAGGGATCACGCGACGCCGGGCGTATTAGTCGACCCGTTGGGTCGCCTATGAAGTGGGAGCGCGCATTAAAGCGCCATAGTAGGGGTTTGATTCATCAAACCCTGATTCATTAAGAGGTGAAGGGATATAAAATATGGCACGTATTGCTGGGGTAGATTTACCGCAGGATAAGAGAGCGGAAATTGGATTAACTTATGTTTATGGCATTGGCAGGCCTTCTGCGCTTCGGCTTTTGAAAGAGGCTGACGTTAATCCGGGTACGCGTGTGAAAGACCTCAAAGAAGAGGAGATTTTACGGATTCGAGAGGCCGTTGAGAAAGGAACTCGCGTCGAGGGCGATCTTCGCCGAGAGATATCCATGAGCATTAAGCGGTTGATGGATATTGGGTGTTATCGGGGCATACGCCACCGACGTGGCTTGCCCGTGCGCGGTCAACAAACGCGTACCAATGCCCGAACGCGAAAAGGTCCAAAGAAGCATACCATCCGAGCGAAGAAAAAAGAAGTCAGAAAATAATCTACCCACCTACGGCATTATTGTGTTGGTAGGGGCGGGTTTGAAACCCGCCCCTACAGATAGAGGCAGGGGGTGGTAGCGCGAAAAATGGGGGGGGGTGTTAGAAATGATATCTCTGCATGCGGGATTCACGCTAATTGAGACACTCGTATCTGTTGCGCTCTCCCTGATTGTTCTTTCATTTTTTTACACATTCACCACTTTTCTTTATCAAGATTACGTTAAGCAAAGCAGTCTTTCAGAGTCCCTGCAAGAGTCGCGCGTCGCAACCTCTTTCTTCCAAAGCGAAATCCAAAATGCGGGTCTTGATCCTACGGGCACTGCTTTTCAAGGACCACGATTTGACGGTGAGGTTCCTATCACGTGTGTAAAAGATTCCCATTTTCCCGAACCGATCTTAGAGGCATCTGAAACGATATTTCACTTTATGGGGGATAAAAATGGAAGTGGGGTATTTAACCAGAAAGATGATGCTATAAAATACAAAGACACCAATGAGGATGTCCGTTACGAGTGGGTTGGGAAAGAGGGGCTTGATAGCTGCAAAACAGCGAGGCCCCCTTATATCCTCTATCGGGACACGGGTGGACATCCACAGGAAGTTGCAGTGGGCATCCAGCATTTTCAATTAAAATATTTTGATGAGCACGGAAACCCTTTGCCTTCTGGACTGTTAACACTAATGGAACGGATACAGATTCGAAAAGTGGTGTTGACCTTAAAACCTTTATCAAAAGAAAACACTCAAGTGGGTACGGCCCCTGCGAACGGGAAACACGAATGGATATCAGAGACCTATTTAAAGAATATGCAATAAAAAAGCCGCAGGACACGTTGTCCCTGCAGGAAATGTTCCCCTCTGAAAGGGGGATTGCCCTCTTTACAGCAATGATGTCGCTTATTTTAGTCAGTGGGTTGGCGTTTTTTACGCTTCAAAACGCGACAACCGAGATGCAGATCGCAAACGAATCGAGTAAGTCGTTTGTTCGTGCCTATCATGCGGAATCCGGTGTTGAGCATGTCCTTGCGTGGTTTAACAATCCAGCGAAATCTCCGAACCCGCTTTTTTTTGATAAAAAAGTCTGCGAAGGAGATAGTGCAAAACCGGGGCAGACCTTCTCTTCTTTAATAAAAGACATTGGAGAAACAATCACATTTCGATTCTACCACTCTTCTCGGGGATGTGTTGTTGAGACAATCAACTCGGGTCATAAAGTAACGGTTAATCTGGAAAAAAATCCGATGCCGAAGATGACTAAAACTGAAGTAGTTTATGGACCAAAGGATGTTGATCCTCTACTTGAAGCCCGGATGAAAGATATCAGGCGGTTTGCCAAACGGTTTGGGCGGTATTTTATTGTCTCTTCAAAGGGGAGTCTGGAAGAGAACGGGATAGATCGTGGAACCTTTGATACTATTTTTGCTAATCAAGCGGAATTCAATGGTAGGCCGGTCTTTATTGATGTCGTGGAGAATTACAGTACGCTTCAGCCTCTTAAAATAGGTCATGGGCCTTATAAAGGGTACTTTTATTTTTTTGGGGACATAGAGATAGAGGGTGGCGGAAGTGGCCAATCTGTCTCAATTGATACGGATTGTAAATTAGACCCTGTTGACCTTGCAGGTTTTTTCTACACGCGGGGAAGAATGATTATAGACGGCAGATTTGTGGTCTATGGTGCCATTTATGCTGGATCAGGATTCGAAAGGGATGGCCTTTCTGTCATAGATGTATGTTACAACAACGATTATTCGTTGGGATTCAAGGGAGTTTTACCATTAATCCCGATTATTGGAACACACAAAACCATGTAATATATTACATAAATGGGTATTCGATTACTTCCAAAAAAAAGAGATCCTGCCGTTCATTTTTCTTAACATATTTAATTGTCTATATTTTAATTTGGCATAACTATTGCTAACTATAGGCTTTTGTAATGTTGCATGAGTCTAGTGGGGGTGTGGTTAAGGGGATTTTGCCATTAATCCCCCCCATTGGAGCGTGCGAGGCGTGTAATAAATTACATGGCTGTGTATTAAGATCACTTCCCAAAAAAACCTTTAATTATTCTTAACATATTTAATTATTTATATTTTTATTTGGCATTTATATTGCTTATTAATCTTATAGTATAGTCTGATGTTTGAATCGCCTTGGAATTGAGTTCATATTACTAAGTTGGGAGGGCAAATGGGCAAACGGGGGATGAGCCTAATTGAAGTGGTGGTTGTGGTGGCGATTATTGCTGTTGGTGCAGGAATGGCTATTCCAAACTATCTCCAGTGGTCTTCAAACGAAGACTTAAAGGCTGGTGTCAGCGACTTGAAAGGTGCCCTTCAAATTGCCAGAGTGAGCGCGATGGCCAGTGGTGTGCCTGTCGCAGTGAGTTTTAATAAGCCGAATGCTGATCAATATGGGATATTTATTGACAATGGGGTTGGAGGGGGAGTGGCGCGAGATGGAATATGGACAGCCGATGAGGTCACGATTTCACCAGACGGGCAACAACTTCCAACCGCCCAAGCCGCCAACGCTGTGCAAAAGTTCAAAGGGGGGATTGTATTTGCCCCTGCACCGCTGCAACCAACCCCGGCCATTGAGTTTCTTAGTTCTGGAAGGCGGTCTTTACCCAATGACCAACTGGACACAGTGATTACGTTGCAGAATGATTTTGGGTTGCAAAAACAGATTACTGTTTCCCCGATTGGAGACATAAGATGAGAAGAGAAAGCGGTTTTAGCCTGATTGAGGTCATGATTGCCCTTACGGTATTAACGGTTGGTCTTTTGGCGGTAGGAACCGGAGAGATCACCACTTTAACGCTAAATAAACGCACATCGGAGAGCATGAAGGCGGCTGCTGCTGCCGAAAATATTATTGAGCTTATGCGCCGAAACAGCAACAAGATCTCATTATACAACAACTTGAATACAAGTAACGCAGCATTTGCCACTCCAGCAACCCAAGATCAGTTTGATTTTAATGATTGGAAGGGTCAAGTCTTCAACGCGGTAGGGGGGATTCCTCAGGTTAGCTTCGAGTGTGAAGGCGTATTAGTTCCTAATGCCCTTGGAACTGTAACACTTGTAATGGGGGGAAGGATTACAACTGCGACGGTCAATATTGCGTGGCCCGCACGACCGTGTGGTATTACGTTTATAACAAACATTGCTTCTTAGATCAGGGACATGACCTTCATGAAGGAGATTCAGATGAAGAATAAAGGTTTTACGCTGATTGAACTGATGGTGGTATTGGTAATGGTGGGTATCACCGTTGAAGCGGGATACTCCTTTTATATGAATACCTTTAAATTCCAAGCCCTTCAGGAAAAGCAGAAAGATATGCAGATCAGATTACAATTAGCGATGGATCTTTTGGTAAGCGATGTCAGATCTGTGGGATTTGGTGTAATTGATCCCCGTGATTCGGGTCAGACTAAAGTGAGTGTTTTGTGCACGGGTGTTTTTGATGGTATTAAATCAGACATCTGTCTTGCATTGACTCCAGGGAATGCGACAACCACTTCCGACACAATTACTCTGGCTGAAAGAACCCGATTTGTGGGGACATTAGAGGCTGAGACAAAGCCTGTACCTGCATTGAGAAATAAGATTACAATTTCTCCCCCTGGGGCTGCGACCAGTACGAGCTTAGTACTGGCCGAAAGGGATTTGATAACGATTGGCGGTTTTTTTTCTTCGAGGGTGGCTGCTGTTGATGGACATGAGATAACCGTTAATCCGCCCTTAGATTTAACAAAAGACAAATACCCTAAAGGAATGGATGTGTACGCTGTAGAGAAGGTGGTGTACAAGATAGATAAATCCAATATTGAGGGTGACACAGAAACAGCCCTTTTCAGAACGGTAGGGGGTGCGAGCACTTTAATTGCTTCTGGGATTGAGGATTTGCAGATTACCTATTCTTTGAGTGGGAGACAGCCCAGTGGAGCTGTTGCGCCAGGTAATTTTGTTAACGACCCCCTTGGACAAGCGTTTCTAGCATTGAAAGTTTCACTCATTGCCCGAATGAAGGATCCTGATCCAAATTTTCAGGGGGGACTGCGCCCTGCGCTAGAAGATCATCTGGGGGCGGAAGCGGGTGACAATTTTCGAAGAATGGTGCTTACGCGAATAGTAGAGTTGGTGAATGATGGCTGTGAGCCAAAGCACCTTGTCTGCTAGTTTTTATATGATTGGATTGCGTGGAGTATAAAATGAGAAGATTTCTATTTTTTTCTAAAGGGGATGGGGGGGTGGCCCTTATTGCCGTTGTTTTTACGGTTGCCTTGGTTCTGGCTTTGTTTGTCATGGCGTTTAAAAATGCGCTTGTCGGGAAGTTGGTTACCGATAGGCAACTAGACAGAAGGCTCGCTATGCAATGTGGGCAAGCTGCCCTTGTGATTGCCAATGGAATACTGGTACAAGCAGAAGACTCAGGCACATTACCGGAAAATCCTCCAGGGGTAACCATAAACCGCAAAAATGGAAATGAGGGTGGATTGCCTGGACAGGACGCGACCGTAATCAATTTGATTGAGGAGTTCCGAGGAAGCCATGATTTAGCGGCTGATTCCCCACTCACCGCCAATGACATAAAGATTGAGGCGGGTAACTGTACTACCTACGTCGATATCGATTTTCTATCGCACGATTCATCGCCAGGAGAGGATGGAGCTATTTTCATGGAGTATCATGGCGCGGCTGGGGGTACTGCTTGTGGAGACGGAAACTTTTATTCCGTCGTTGCGGTTACGCAGATGGCAGGGAGATCGGAAACGACTGTGAATTCTGCTTTTCATAAATGCTAAAATGTAAAAATTAATCCGTTATGGTTCAAATTGCGTAAAAGAAATGGAGGCGTTTCAATGAAAACGTTAGGTCAAAGGAAGCGGTTTGTGTTGTTGGTGATCTTCTTTGCGGGATTGTTTGCAGGGTTGTCGGATGTTGTTTGGGCGCAATCTGCAAGAAGTGATTATGAATATCTTCCACCCTTTTTAGGCGTTGATGCTAAACCTAATATTCTTTTCTTGTTGGATAACTCTGGTTCCATGAACTCGTGCGCTTACGCAAATTCAGAACAGCTTGGTGCGACAGATTGCTCGGGTGTCGAAAATGAGAAGCCTGAGAAAGCCAAAGACTATAACAACCAAAAGTCGCATTCCGGTTATTTTGAAGTAGGAAAGTGCTACGCGTATGATACGACTCAGAGAAAGTTTATATCTCCACAGGCAAAAGGGACAGCTCTATCCTGTACGGATACTCTTGCGCCTTGGGATGGTAATTTCTTAAACTGGCTGACAATGCGGAGGATTGATATTGCCAAGTGGGCATTGACTGGAGGCCAGTGTGATAGGACGGGGGGGCGGATAGATGAAAACACCTGTGGTACGTTGCGTGGGCAAACTGAGAGCACAGCGCGTTGGGCTTTGTATAAACAGGCTGACCTAAGCGGTGTTAAGCCATTCGACGGCGTTCGCTGCATTTTAATACACCGAGGAGATTTTTTCATTCTGAAGAACATTATCTGCGGGGGTGATGAAGTAGTATCTCTGATAGGGGCATCGTCAAAAGACGAGGATCAAGCAAAATCCGCAGTGGCTAGAGAGCAGGCAAAAAAAGATGGTTCAGGTTTTGAGATTCGGGTTGTCGCTGTAGCCAAGCCGATCGGGGTTATTCAAACGGTTGGGGGTAGCGCCCGGTTTGGCCTTATGGTATTTAATGCTAATGATCAAGGTGGGCGTATCGCGGCGGATGTGGGTAGCTCCGTACTTGGGTTGGTCAAGGAGATTGAAAAGACGGCGGCAAACACGAATACACCCCTTGCGGAATCGCTTTATCAAGCGACCCGATATTTTGCCCAAATTAAACCAGCCTATTCTGACGATAACTATACAGTGGGTGTGAATCATGATCCATACTGTTTTGGAGATCTTACCCCCCCTAAAGGACGGAAGGGGTGCAGAAACAATGATACTGGTGAATGGGTTGGTTGTTGTAAATCTTTTGTTCTGATTTTTACCGATGGTGAGCCGACGCAGGACTTAGATATTCCAAATACACTACAAGACACAACCCTTTCTCATGCTGCAGCCAATCACGACACCACAATTAACGGCACAAAGCACCATGATCGCGTTCGTCCTGCACTTAAGGGTTCCCATTACCTAGATGATGTTGCATATTTTGCCCATACGACCGATCTCCGTCCAGATAAAAGAGATAATATTGCCACGCTCAATGCAACCTCCACTCCTAATGAAACATTCGACTCCAATGGAAAACTCATTGGCCTTCCTAAGACGCAGAATCTGACCATTTATACCTTTAATGCCTTTGGTTCTGAAGAAAGCAATGCGTCGATCCTATTAAAAGAAACGGCAAAGGTTGGGGCATTTAAGGATGCTAATGATAATAACCTACCCGATCTAACATCGGAATGGGATATAAAGGATAATAAAACGGGTGCTCTTGCTCCAGATGGTATTCCCGATGCCTATTTCTCTGCAGAAGATGCCGAGTCAATGCGAAAGAACTTGCTGGCCGCTTTCAACGCTATGATGAAGAGCAGTTCTTCGGGCACTGCGGTTTCTTTTTTGGCGACCTCCTCCACCGGAGAGGGGGCGATCTATCAGTCTTACTTTTTCGCATCGACACTTGATGCTGTTCCGGTCTCATGGGTCGGGTATGTTCAAGCACTTTTTTTAGACAACGCGGGGGGGATCAGGGAAGATTCAAATCATGATGGCCGTCTTGTATTAACAGAGGACAAAATTGTAAAGACTTCTTTTAACAAAGATAAGGAGAAAACAGAGGTATGGTTGTGTGAGCCAGATAAAACAACTGGAAAAAATACAGGTAATTGCGGCGAGCCTCTTGAAAGGGGTCTGGATGAGATAAACCCGATATGGGAAGGGGGGGGACTTTTAGCGAAGAGAGACGCCAGTGATCGAAATATAAAGACTTGGGTTGATGGTATCAGTAGTCCAAATAATGTTGTGGATGACAGTGAGGTCATCGACTTTAGTAGTGTCAATGCAGGGACGCTGAGGCCTTATCTGAGGGCCGAAAACAATGGTACAAGTACAGATATTATTAATTTTATTCGGGGTGGTGCTAATATTAAAAATTATCGTAACCGTCAAAGGACAGTTGATAACGCTACCACGACTTGGAAGTTGGGTGATATTCTGAATTCAGATCCTGTCTCGGTTGGTGCCCCTGCAGAGGCGATTGACAAAAAGTTTGGGGATACAAGCTATACCCGATTCTTTGAAAAATATAAAGACAGACGACACGTGGTTTACGTTGGTGCAAATGATGGGATGCTTCACGCCTTCAACGGCGGATTCTTCCACCGTGGAGATGACAAAACATCGACGTCGACAACAGCGCGTGTTTTTTTTACCAAGAATAATAAGGATAGTACGGGAGAAAAGCCTTTGGGCGAAGAGCTTTGGGGTTTTATTCCACAGGAGCTTCTGCCGCATCTAAGGTGGCTTACAGAGGCTGGGTACGATCGAGATGGACATCTCTTTTTTGTGGACGGATCCCCGCGGATTACGGATGCCAAAATATTTAATCAGGATGACGTTCATCCAAATGGATGGGGGACTATTCTTATTGCAAGTATGCGAATGGGAGGGGGATTACTGCCCGTTGATTTAAATGGGAATGGGACGACAACAGATCTGGGGGAAGATCGGTTTCGTTCTGCTTATTTTGCATTTGATATTACCGATCCCGAAGCGCCTTTTGGTTCGGACGGGAATAAACTGCTGTGGGTCTTCAAAGATAAGGATTTGGGCTTTACCACGAGCTTTCCCGCGATTATGAGATTGGATGCAACTACTTGGTATGCCATTTTCGGTTCTGGCCCCCTGTCTTATAACGGTAAGAGGGATCAGGTGTCTATTCGTAATAAGTTTGAGTCTACGGCCAGTGAATATGGTCATGTTTATGTTGTTAATCTAAAGGATGGCGCGTTAGCAATGAAAAAACAATTAGACGATAAGGATCGGTACGCCTTCATGGGCGATCCTACAGCTTTAGATTTAGATCTGGATTTTGATAGCCGTGGGAATAGGGATTATATTACTGATTCGGTCTATATTGGAAGTACATTCGGTGTTTCTGGAAATTGGCGTGGGAAGATGCATCGTATTCTCACCTACGAAGAAACAGATCCTAAAAAATGGGCATATTCTGTTCTTTTTGATCCTGAAAAACCTATTTTGGCTGCACCGACTGTCACACAGGATAAATTAAAACGACCTTGGGTTTATTTTGGAACAGGCCGTCTTTTCTCTTCGGGTACAGATAGTGATCAACATGATGTCTCTCAGCAGGCACTGTATGGAATAAAGGAAGGAGGCCCCAACGGCTGTTGGGACACAGGTAAACAAGGCTGGAAGGATACCTGTAAGACCACGAGTTTGCCTATTTTGGTTACAGATTTGTTAACAACAAATGATATTTCTGTCCAGAAAGAGGGAAATTGTACTGGTACTGGCTGCGGTGAGGGAAAAACCATTTTTGATCTGGCCAATGATGTTGTAAACAGCACCTCTACTCCGAAAGAAGGCTGGGTTCTAAATCTTGGCACGAATGGGGAACGAATGATTAAAAAAGTAACCTTATTGGCGGGTATTGTCGCAGTGCCAAGCTACACACCATCACTGGAAGAGGGTGTGTGCGCCACGTTTGGAAATTCAACCCTGTATGCCACCTACTATGAAACGGGCACTGCCTTTGCTTCACGTAATAATACAAATGGTGTCTTTGCAAGCCTAGGTGCCGGTGGGAATGATAGTGGCCTAGATGCCAGTGGGAATGTTCGTGTTACAAAAGATCTTGGATTCGGTATTGCTTCCAGAGTGGCCATGGTGGCCAACGAGGATAATGTGACAGGCTTTACACAAACGAGCACAGGTGAGATTGTAAAACTGGTTCTTAATCTGACGCCGCGCCCAGAAGGGGCTAGACTCTTCTTGGAAAAAACAGAATGATGCCTTCTAATAAGGGGCCTCTTATCGGGTTAATTCTTCTTTTGCTGATATTGATCTGGTTTGCAACGCGAAAGGGTGTAACGACGCCTGCAGGGAAAGGGCTTTCGGGCATTAAAAATGGTGATACACAGGGTCCAAAGGCGGGGGGCGATGGCGGCTTCGTCACAAGTCCAAGAGACGAAGTCATTCCGCCTTCACCCAATATGCAATCAACCGTTGCTTCTGTAAAGGCTGTGAATAATCTCCCTGTTGTTAAGT
>Ga0213870_1000857_pt1 | contig 14107 bp, 13 predicted proteins | sample WICALVC2017_Meta_FD_160119 | JGI IMG/M metagenome (GOLD analysis project Ga0213870, IMG submission 160119) | Freshwater microbial communities from subterranean cave lake in Wind Cave National Park, South Dakota, United States - WICALVC2017 | ecosystem: Environmental > Aquatic > Deep subsurface >... | reverse complement strand
TTGCAAAAAGTTCGCTAAAATTGTCTTTCATCAATTTCACGTCTGATTTTACTTCCGCTACATCAAATTCAAGTTTATCAAGACGACTGTCAACCTTATCAAGGCGTCCGTCAACCTTATCAAGGCGTCCGTCAACCTTATCAAGGCGGCTGTCAACCTTATTAAAACGATCATCAACTCCCTTAAAGTCCTGCTCGACTGCATTAGCAAAAGGCTCTAACGCTTCGGTAACGGCTTCTTTTATATCTTTTTTCGTTAATTCAGCCATATTTTAATAGTAGCGCGGGGATTAAATATGTCAATCCTTTCTCAATCTCACAAAAAACCTGCTGCCTTATTCTCCTATTCGCGCGCCTGCCCGCCTTTGGCGGGAATTAGAGAATAACCAAAAACAATACACCAACATTCTCAAGTTTGTAAGGATGTTGTAAGATGATTGGCGTGGTTAACCCTTTCTCAATCTGACAAAAAATTGACTCCCTTTGCCCTCACCTTCGCTCGTCGCCACAAATTCGTCACTTCACTCCGTTCGCTCCTTAGACACCTTCGGTTTCTAACATCCTCGCCAAGCTCGGTTTTCCTACACGGGGAAACCCTTCCGCTTTTCCCCGACCCCTTTTCGCAAATTTGGCCAGAATCACAATTTCCTCAATCGTACATAAAATACAGAGCCCTTTCCTTCCCCGTCTGATTCCGCCCAAATTTTCCCCTGGTGGCCTAAGACGAATTGTTTGGAGATGAAGAGGCCTAAGCCCGTGCCCGCGATTTTTCTCTCCACTCCCGGAGCCCGCCGGAACTGTTCAAAAAGAGTCGGCAGAATTTCCGCTTTCATGCCCAGGCCGGAATCAGTAATGGAAATCAACGCGGTCTCGCCTTCATCTTTAACCTCAACCTTGATAAATCCCGACTGGGTGTATTTAAGCGCGTTATCCAAAAGATTTTGGATAACTTGGCGCATCTTGACCGTATCAATCTTGGTTTTAATTTCCTGCGCCGCAGAATTGAATGAAAATTCCAATCCTCTTTGCTCGGCGAGCGGCGCGAAATCGCCGGCCACATTTCTAACAAACTCCACGATATTTTTCTCCTCAAAGTCGTATTTGAGCTGGCCGCTCTCTAAACTCCGCAAATCAAGAAAGCTTTCAATCAGGCGCACAGCCCGATCGGCGGTAATTTTGATTTTTTGAGTCGTCTCCTCAATCTGCTTTGGCTCGGTATAGGTTTTGTCGTAAATCAGCGTAGCCAACTGTTTGATAAGAGCAATCGGATTCTTCAAATCATGCGCCGCAAAAGCAAGAAATTCCCTTAACCGCTCATTCGCCTCCTTCAACTCCTCACTCAATTTCTGCAACCTCTCCCGCTGTTCGACTTCTCTTAAAACGCTCCGGATGAGCAAAATCCCAAATACCACCACAAAACCTAAGAGGCCGAAATTGATTAAACGCTCTTGAAGGGTGTCGGCAAGTAAAGTCCTTACTAGGATGAAAATCCAAATGGCAAAAGTAAGCAATTCGGTAGCAATTACTCGTGCATTAAAAAGTCGATGTTTCAAAATGGAATAACTTGTAGCCGTGACGAACATTATTGTCATCACTGGACCAAACCAGTAAAAAGTAAAGTCGCCGAAAGCCGGAACCACAATATCGTATAAAAGACCAATGATTATAGATATAAAAGTTCCGGCGACGACATAAAGTAACTGTAGTCTTTCGATAGGACTATTCTTAAATCTCTTAAACTTTTTAAAAAGATTTAGGTAAGCCCAAATAAAATAAGCGAACATCAAAAAGCTATAAGGATAATAAAGTTTACCAAAAGTTACTATTTTCTCATTTTCTATAAATGTAACATCTTTAATTATGGCTCCAGAAAATATGATTAGTGCAATTGAAATAACTACGGGAAGGCTAATTAAGAAAAATAATTTTATCCTCCTCTGTGCAAAATTATCTAAAAATGTATAGCTAAAATAAAGGAAATTAGTAGCAATTGATATTCCGGCAATATACAGTAGTTTAGTGGGTAAGATAAGAATGGTTAAGTCATTAATATTTCGGAAGAGAAACATCGCAAATACCCATAATGCCGTGCTATAGGCAGATATTGCAAAAAAAGATGAGCCACTCCTTTCTTTCCGATCAATAAAAATAATTGTTGATAAAATGACGTTTACAAAAAATACTATTATTAAGCTAATATCTATAATATTCATTTGTAATTAAGAGCCAACTTGTTAAGAACTTCCATCCTCTTGTTAAATTCGGTTTCACTAATTTTTACCTTTTTAAGCACAATATTTGCAGTAAACATTACTGGTAAGTTATACCACCAAGATTCATTGTTTAAGAACAGAAATAATACCTCAAAGCCGTAATAAATATTCTCCTCTTTATTATAATCAACAACTAAGGGAGCTATATAGAAAACCCTCGTAGGATCTCTCCATCCCCATAAAGTCGCTAAAATTAAAGGTTTTGTAACTTCCTCCCATGCCATAATTGTAAAGGCGTCAGCGTTTTCCCTTCCTATAAACCAAGGCCATTTTTCTTTTAATCTAATAAACGGCCTATGGATGTCAGTCATCGCGAGAATTCCATTTAATTTTAATATAGCCAATTGTTCTCTTATGGATTCTAAATGAGCATCTATTCCTCCAATGCCAAACAAAATAGTAATGCAATCAAATAAGTTCCTCTGAAAATACTCCAATCCTTCCTGCCTACTTTTATTCTCTTTTATTAATTTTCTTGCATCTCCCCTCGTAAATCTTATTTCTCTAATCCCATCTTTTAATAAATCATCTTTTAACATCCTTGGCAAAACTATTTTTTTTGATCGCTCAAGCATTTTCTGATTATAATCAAGACCGACTGCACTTACTTTAACATTAAACAGCTTGAATATTTTAAACATCTCTTCTAGGGATAATCCTATCCCTGTTCCTAAATCTAAAAGATTTATCTTCTCTTTATTTCTTCTACTTGTATAAATATAATTAACCACTTCTAGACCAATTTGCCTTCTCCACCAAGTATCTCTAAAATTCGTGGTTAAATGATGTTTGTATTCATAACTTTCTGCTTCGCGGGTATAAATATCCTCAACGTCTCTATGTAGAGGGTCATTTTTATATTTTTTGTAAGATGAACCTAAAATTCTTAACCGTAATTTTAATATACTTTTAAATATATTTAACAGAAATTTATAATAGAGATAATATATCGTACTTATTTTTATGCATTCGCTTTCAAAAACATGGTCAGGAAAATAATAATTCGATTCACTCCTTAATGAGAAAATGGGTTGTAATTTTACTTCATGCTTTCTCATTGTTTCTTTTCAAATTTCTGAATAAATTCTGTGGCAATATTTTGAATAAAATTAGAACTAAAATGAAATTGATTAACTAAATCTTGTCCTATAACCTCCTTGGTATTTTTCATATCGTAAATATTGTATTCTGTCATATAATATCTGTAATAAAATAATTTCTTAGCTAGGCCTCTAATTGGTTTTATTATAAAGCTAATAAAGTTGAGAAGAAAGAAAAATAATTTTATAAACCATCTAGGCGCCATGAAGATAGGAATCTGAATATTAAGAGCCTCAAAAGTTTGTTTTATTACATCTTTTATAGGAAACGGCAGGGGATTAGTAATGTGAAAGGTTTTGCCCAATGCTTCTGAATTTGAAGAAATTTTTAGTATCCACTCTATTCCTATATCAATAGGCATTAGATTTAAAAATGCACTTTTGGAATACGGAAATGGAAAGAAAATTCTTATCCGCTTTTTAGGGATATTTCCTTTCAATTTATATAATGCATACGCTATGGCATAATAACCAAAAAAACTTGTTGTTTTACCTTTTGTTTCTACGAATATACTAGGTCTGAAGATAATAAATCTATTATTTTCTTTTTCTCCCCATTTTCTAATTATTTTTTCTGACTCAAATTTACTTTCTTCATAAGGATTATTAAAAGAATTCGGTTTTATTAACTCATCTTCAAATATAACCCCCGTCCTTTGACCATGAACATAAGCAGTACTTGTATAATATATGGGGCTTTTTATATGACTGGCTAAGTTTAAAATATTTCTTAATCCCTCCACATTAGTATCAAAAATCTCTTTTCTATCTTTTTTTCTGAAACTCAAATTAGCAGCTAAGTGCCAAATAGCGTCAATTTTGCCTGAAAATTGATTTAGGAAATTTTGAGAAAGCCCTAAATTCTCTTTATATAAATCAACTTCTACTGTCTTTATGTTTTCTAAAAAAATAGATGGTTCAATAAATTCTAATATATTCTCTACTCTTCTTTGAAAAGCTTCGCCATTTTTAGATCTACCAAGAAAAATAATTCTATCCCCTCTCCTAATAAGCTCTATTGAGAGTAGCGACCCTAAAAATCCACTTCCGCCAGTAAGTAGATATGTTTTAGACATATTTGAAACTTAAGCGACTTTCTGAAACTTTATTAATTGATAGCTTGATAATTAGAAAAAGATTTTAAGAACCATCGGGTTTTTGTGAGGGGATATTTTTAGCACGGTTCATCCATCCTCTGACTATCGGAATAATCAAGAATCCGATGATAAGAAGGATGCCGATAATACTCAAAGTTAAATCATAAGCGGCTCTTTCCACATCTTCAGTAATCTTAAAGAATCCCGAAAAATCTATTGAAACATTAATAAGGCCAATAAATGTAGCGGCCATAATAATAAAAGAAACTATTTTAACATCTCTTGAAACAGCAGAGAAAAAATTTTTTGTAAATATAAGAAATGGCGAACCGACGATGAGAAGCCAGAGGTAATAAAAAATTAGTTCCACCGAACGAGATATACCATAATCAACGCTTCTACTAGCAGTCATAAACGGCTGCGGGTGAGTGATAAGCATTAAAGTAGTTACGAATAGACCATAAAAAAGAGCTATGATAGTTGCTGGCCAAGGAGAAAATCTAGGCAAAAGAACATGAAAAGTTAGATATACTCCCAATGCCGCGGTAACCGCTAAAACTAAAGTACTCGTTACTATGATTGCATAAAATGCCTCTGGATTTTCTACAAAAAAGAAACTTCCTAGTCCCAGAAGACTTTGATTAAACGCCAAACCCAGAGCAAAAACACTCAAAAGTATCCCAAGTGGTCTACCTGACCGGAGTCCACCAATCTTCTGAAACGCCTTAAAAAACCAAAAACTGCAGAAAATCAGGCCTAGTGAAGTAAGCGAATGAGCTAAACCGGTGGTGGTGAAGGTCATTGCAATTGTATTATACCAGATAGTAGAAACTCGATAAATAGCGTCTTATTGTGGCAACAATCGAGTTTTCACTACCTGGATACCACAAAAAGGCGGCTGTGCGCTCTAAGGTAATGCCAAGCTATTGAACTAGTCAAAAACTTGACGAAATCCATATTCATTGTTATATTTTATACAGCCTGGCGAACTTGAATTAGAGGGTCTAATTCAAGCCTAAGAGCATATTTACAACTAAAAAAAGGAGAAGAACGGATGAACGGAAAGTTTTACTTTACCAGACGCGGCTTGGCAAAGCTGCACACGGAAATCGAAGGATTGGAGAAGAGGCTTCAGGATCTCCAATCGCAGACCGCCCATGTAGCCGAAGTTGGTGGCGACCAGTGGCACGACAATGCCAGTTACGAGTCGTTGGTGATCGACATTCGAGGGATAGATTGGCGGCTTACGGAAGCGCACCGAGCTCTGAACAAGGCAGTGCTCGTCGAACCCCCGACTAACTTCGACAAGGTGGCCATTGGGACAAACGTCAAGATCGTGCGGGACGGAGAGGAAATGGTCTGGGAGATCGTCGGCTTCGGAGAGTCGGATTCCGCTTACAAAATGATCGCGTACAACACCCCGCTTGCTTCCTTGATTATGGGGAAGCGGAAGGGCGAGGTGGTAAACGGTACCATCGCTGGCAGGAAAACCGAGATCGAGATTCTCGAAATCTCGAAAGGGAGAGTTGAAGATGTTCGTGGCTCTTGAAGGTGCTGATGGTTGCGGCAAAACAACGCTGTGCGCCATCCTCGCAGAACGTTTGGGAGCGACGGCATACGCAACTCCTCCTAAGAGATATCTCCAATTACGCGAGAGGGTGGACAAGAACGCGTCCGCCGAAGAGCACTACCGGTTTTATCGGGATGGCATCTATGATGCTTCCGATGAGATCGGCATGATGCTCAAAGATGGCGGTAAGGTCGTCTCTGACCGGTACTGGCTCACAACATACACATACCATCAAGTGATGGGCGTGGCGGTTTCCAAAAACGACTTTGTGTCCATCATTCAACCAACCCTGACGGTTATTCTCGCGCTCAATCATGAAGTTCAGATTGAGAGGATGTTGCGTCGGGGTATGTCTGTCGGAGACCGGCGTGTCCTCGACAAACAGCGGGAAATCGCCGCTGCGTTTTACCACAACGCGCTGGAATTGAATTTCCCGTTCATTGTCGTTGATACCCAACGTTTTTCTCCCGCCGGATGTGCCGATGTGGTTATTGCGGCACTCGAAAGTTAAACACAGAGAGCGATTGAAACTGGTCGCTCTCTTTATTTTATCCAATAAAATTGCTATGATCATTTTAGGTAAAAATGAAGTATAGAAATGCTAAGATAACTTCTAAAAATATGGAAAATAATATTGAACTAGAATTAAGAGCAGAGGTTTCACTAAATCAATTTGAAGAATTGCTTGCTGATTTGAATAAAAAAAATAGATTGATATCTCGTACCAAAAGACTATCGGTCATGTTTTTAGGTAAAATCAACGATTTGGATTTTGACATGAGGGTTCGTATCAGTTCAGACGGCAAAGCCGAGCTGGTCGTAAAAAGAGGTGATTTCCACGCTCATAACCGCATAGAGGCTTCGCAAGAGATTTCAAAGGGTCAATTTATAGGTATTGTGAAAATTCTGTCTCTATTCGAATTCCAGTCCAAGGTTACTGAGCGCGAGAATTTTGTTTTTGACCTAGGAAATAATATTACGCTCGTATTAGTCAAAGCTAGATCTATTGCCTATGTTGAGATTGAGAAAATGTCACATGATAGAAATATAGAAGAAAATAAAGCCGCGCTGTTGAATATAATTAACGATTTCAAGCTAAAACTTATAAAGGATAGTGAAGAATTTAATGAATTGTGTGATAGACTTACGAAATATTCAGATTGGGTGTTCGATGGATCAATAAATCATATAGAAAAACTAACAGCAATGCTGAAATTCTATTGATTTTTTATAGTGGCATAAAAATACTTTCCTTTGATTGTATTAATTATCCCAGTCTTTAATCTATCATAAGTAATATTTTTCGATCCAAGGATTTTCATAAATTCATAGAATGTAAGAAATGAATCACCCTGATCTCCAAGTAGATAAACATAATAGTCGTTCCACAGTTTCGATCTTAACGTAGAATTCTGCGGGTCATCGATGTCAACGATAATCAATTGTTTTGCAAGATTCCAAAGATTTCTCACAATTTCTCTCTGGTATCTTTTTTCGATATGGTGAAGAGTATTTTTAAAAATCACAAGATCAAATTTGATTTTATAAGGTAAATTAAGAACATTATGGTTTGTAAAAAATACTGCCGGATTTTTATTTTTCATGAGAGTTATGGCTTTCCATGATATATCATTTCCAACGCAGATGTCTGGTTTATATCTCTCATAGAGTTCATTAATAATAGAGCTGTCTCCACATGATGCGTCCAGTATTGTTTTTGGCTTACCATTGATAAGGGCGAATATCGTCTTTTTTATTTTTCTGGATGAAAAATTTCCAATATGCTTTATAACATACTTGTGTAGTAAATAACGCAAAGAAAAGTTTTTACTCTTTACGTTATCGATTTCTTCGAAAGGAGGATTATATTTTCTTGTACTCAATTTTTGTCTTACAATCGAAAGAATTTTAGCGTTTTGGTAGGCGATTTTTGGAGGAGTATCACTCGTAAAATGTGACTGAATATTTTTTGGATACGGCCTTACGTTTCCGCGACTAAGTGCCATGAACGCTATCCCTGAGTGGATAATTATTTTATCCCCATATTTAAAAATGTTTTTAATTACCGCAACAGGAGAAAGTTCATCAATTTCAAGACCGGTTTCATCAAGAGTAATTCGGTTGATTGCTTCTTCAATACTTTCCTGATCATTTATATGTCCTCCTGGTAATTCCCAACCGATAATTTTATTGAAATCACGAATTAAGAGAATATCATTTTTAAGATTGTAAATGGATACAATTACAAAATAATGTTTCGCCTTATAAAATTCGAGAAAGTCATCAGACACTTGTTCCTCATACTCTAATTTTGGTAAATCGTATATTTTTTTATATTTAGCTATGATATTTTCAGTAATCATAAATGATATTAATAAGTATCGTAACTAACCTGAAAGATATACATCAACAGCGCGCCGGTTAAAAGAAAAGTTTAGCGATAGAAATGGTTTAATTTCTTTTCATTATATTACAAAATATTACAAAAAACTAAAGGCGGTTTGGGCCACCTAGGGTTTGGGAGGATTGGCGAGGCGTTGAGCTTATTTCGGATGTTTGACGATGGTAATAATATAAAAAGTATTGTTGCGGATTTGAAAATAAAATCGATAGCCGCTGTTTACGCGCGCTTGCCAGATGTCGCGCGCCTCATCATATTTCTTGGCGCGCAACGAAGGATGAAGGAAATCGCGTACTAATGACCCGAGTTGCTTATCGACTTTTTTCTGCAATGTCTTAGTGAGGCCGCCGTAATCATCTAAAGCCCGCTTAGATAAAATAAAATTTTTCACCTTAACTGGCTAACTAAGCTTCTTAACGGTTTTCTTAAATTCCCGGGTATTTCTAAAGGGACCGAAAACGCGGCCAGCCTCGATATCCCGCAATCCTTCGGCAACGGCTCTATCAATAATTTTCTGTCCTTTGCGGGAAAGTTCTCCTTTGCCGATTTCAACCGATTTAAGGGGAATTTTTACAATCAGATATTTTGGGGTTTTTTCGATGGTTACTTGGCTCATAGTTTTATGATAACAAAATTGCGAAATAAAAATCAAGTGTTCTATGCGCTAATCCGGTGGTGGTGAAAACTATTACAGCTACATTATACCACAAAAAAGCGGCTTTGGCGGTTTCGGGTTTCTCGCGGCAGTAAAGTTACCATCTTTGCTTAAATTCAGTTAGTGTTTTAGAGAATTGTTCTTCGACATAGTAACCTAAAAAGGAGAGATACCGTGAGAAAAATCGTGGTTATCTGCGGCGGCAGCGGCGCTTTTACCGAACTCCGAGGACTGCGCGATCTCCCTGATCTCAAGATTACCGCCATGCCCCACACGTTTGATTCGGGCGGGGCGCAGGCGGTCTTTCTCCGACACTATCCCGAGTATGTGGCCTTAGCTGACGTGGATAAATGCCTGGCCGCGCTCGCGGGCGATCCGCTTGAAGCTAGACTGCACCGGTTTCGGTTTACCAAGTCTCCAGGCGATGGACTTTCGGAGCATCGGCAGACAGTGGGGAACACCATACTCGCGGCTTTTCAAAACATGGAGCCGCGAGTGCCGCTCCGGCAAGTCATTGCCCATCTCGCCAGAAAGCTCGAGCTTAAACCGAATCATCGCGTGGAGCCGATCACGCTCCAGCGCGGCGATGTCTGCGTGCGGCTTGAAAACGGTCTCGTGATTCATGGCGAAAAACACATTGACGTGCCAGAGCACGATCCTCGAGTCCGTATCACCGAGGCATGGCTTGAACCAGCGGCAGAGGCAAACCCGTCCGCACTAGAGGCAATCCGCGGAGCCAACCTCGTGGTCATCGGGCCGGGCGATCTCTACTCAAGTCTGGTGCCTTGCCTCCTACCGCGGGGAGCCCGAGAGGTAATCCAAGAAACGAAAGCCAAACTCGCCTATGTGGTCAATCTCATGACCAAGTATGGCGAGAGTACCGGCTTTACGTCTTCGGGCTTTGTCGAGATCATCGAACGCTACGCCGGGCGGAGAATGGACTTTGTGGTCGTAAACACCGGCAGGCCAAGTCCCGAACTCGCCGAGCTCTACCTTGAGGAGCATGCCTCTCTGGTCGAGAATGATCTCTCCGATCAGCCAGGGCAGAAGGTGATCGCCGCTGATCTCCTCGAGACAAGCGAAGGCCCGGCCCGGCACCACTCCGGAAAACTCGCGAACCTCCTTGTTTCGCTCATTTAGAACTGACGATCCCCGGCGGAGAAAACGCTTTCCCCGCCGATTTTTTTATTGGCTTTCTCAAAAATTTCAAGCCATGAGGCGCAGAAATTTTTGCTAGAAAACAATAACCTCAAGTATCTCTAAATTGAAGCGTATACAGTTTCCGATAGGTCGCGCTTTTCTCCAAAAGCTCTTTGTGTGTTCCTATTGCCTCTATTTCTCCTTTCTCAAAGACTAAAATCATGTCGGCGTGGAGAATGGTGGATAGGCGATGCGCAATGATGATGGTTGTCCTGTCTTTAATCAACGAATTTGTTGCTTTCGCGATCAACCGTTCGCTCTCGGTATCAAGATGACTCGTCGCCTCGTCCAAGATCAAGATTTTAGGATCTCGAAGGACAGCGCGCGCAATGCCAATCCGCTGGCGCTCGCCTCCGGAAAGCTTAATCCCCCGTTCGCCAACTAAGGTGTCGTAACCGTTTTCCGTGCGCATAATAAAGTCGTGGGCAAGAGCTGTCTTGGCGGCTTCGATTACTTGTTCAGGCGTTACGTCCAATTTCCCGTAGGCAACATTATTAAAGATCGTGCGCGAGAAAAGGTCCACCTCTTGGGGAACTACGGCAATCTGGTCCAATAAACTTTCGTGTGTTACGTCCCTTAAATCATTCCTATCAACAAGAACCGTTCCTCGTTGGGGATCGTATGACCGGAGGAGAAGATTTACAAACGTCGTCTTCCCGCTCCCGCTTCTCCCCACGAGCGCAACTGTCGCCTTCGCGGGAATTAAGACTTTTAGTTCTTTAACCGACCATCTCCCGCCCTCATGGTACCGAAACCACACGTTTCGAAATTCAATTATCTCTTTAAACGGCGGGAGTTCACCCGCATCCGGCTTATCGGCTACATGCATTGGCTCATCAAGAACGTTGAAGAGCCGCTCTGCCCGGGCCATATTTCTTCGGAAGCGTGGGAAAATAATCGAGAGCTGGGCTAAAGGACTATAGGCCATATTCTGGAGCGTAATGTATAACACAAATTCGCCGACAGTGCTCTTGCCCTCAAGGGCGAGATACCCGGCAAGCACAATCACGGCCACGCGCCCAAGCGTTGCGACAAGCGTCTGGATATTTTCTAAAATAGTCCAAAGCCGCTCGGCGCTGTACTGGGTTTTCCGCGCTCTCGCCTGCAGCTTCCGATATCCTTCTGCCTCCGGAGCTTCCTCGGAAAATTTCTTGACCGTAAGGACATTGGCCGCAACATCATAGGCGTGCTTAGCTGTGGCTTCAAACTCGTCGTTCGCCTTCTTTTCTATTTCGTAAATTCGCTTGGTTAAACTGGTAATGCTCGCAATATATATGGGGAGCGGCAAAAATACCGTGAGCGCGATCAGCGGATTTTTAAGCATGAGCGTGGTTAAGACGCCCGCGAAAATGATGATCGGCGGAAGAAAGTTCTGCCCGAAAATGTCGTGAATAATGGTGTAGACCGAAATTGAGCCGCGTTCAATCCGCCCAATAAGCTGTCCGCTGGAGGAATGGTGATGAAACAGGGCGTGAAGGCGGAGATATTTCTCAAACACCTGCTTTCGGAGAATATCTTCCAAGCCAGTCGCGAGTTTGAATAAGTTAAAATCATACGCGGATCTAAGCACTCGGCTTAAGACGGTAGCCACGAGAATACCCAAGGAAGAAAGCACGATGATGGTTGCGAAAGAACCGGTGCCTGACTTCAAAAAGATGATCAGCCCATCAATTAAACGCTGGGAGATGATCGGAACTGTTATATCAAATCCCGCAGAGAAAACCACGAGCACAACTAAAAATAAGACGCCCTTCTTGCGTCCTTTTAACAGTTCAAATATGCGGTTTATTGGGCTTTTTGAACTCATAGTTACAGGGTCAAGGTACGTTATTGTATCGCCTCGACTTCGCTCGGCGAATAATTCAGTCGCTTATCTAAGAGAACGGGTTTGAGGGATTTTTATTTCACCTTAAGAGTACGATACATCCTGAACTTCAATGACTGACGCAAAATTTACTTTGACTGATAAATCTCTTTCACGCGATCCAATATTGATTGGCTGACTTTTGTCATCTCTTCTTTGCTCGAGCCGAGATTTAAAGACGGCGCGAGTTCCTGAATCCGAAACGGTTTGCCGAATGCAACGGTAATATGCTTGCGGCACAAAATAAAATTCCAGAAATTAAGTCCAATATGGCCGCGGACGGCGATTGGCAAAATAAGCGCGCCGGATTTTAAAGCCAGATAAGCAAGCCCAGGCTTGGCTCCGAGAAACTCGCCCTCTTTTTTCTCCAAGTGCCCTTCGGGAAACATACCGACTACACCCCGCTCTTCTAGAACACGCAGGGGCGCCGCAAGTGATTTTTCTATACCGGCTCCCGGCGTGACTGAAATTACCCCATAGACCCTGATGATGGTTCCCAAAATCGGCATCGCAACATAATGCGCGTAGGCTAAAAAACGGATGGGAAAAATCCTGTTCCGAAACGGCATAGCCGCGCTTAGGACGTAAGAATCTAGCTGATGAGGATGGTTCGAGGTTACAATAAGCGGGCCGCGCAGTTCCCGGCAGTGTTCCTGACCGCGGATTTCAAAATGACAAAAGATCTCTAGCATCGGCCGCCAAATAAGCCAAGTGATGTTCCAAAGTATTCTTCGTGGACTCCTCATAACAGTTCATCTTACCAATAATTTATCTTCATCGCATATTTCACGGCGGCTAAGGTTTGACTCGCAAGTTCGCGGCCGCGCGCTGTGCCTTGCTCTAATATCTTCATCACCTGTTTCGGATTTTTGGCGTAGGCGTCTCGGCGTTTGCGTATTGGTTCTAAAAATTCATTTAAAACTTCGGTTAGTCGCTTTTTAATTTCCACGTCGCCTATCTTACCCTCGCGATAGCGTCTTTTAAAATCTGCCACCTCTTCTTTATTGGGATTAAAAGCATCGTGATAGACAAAGACCGGATTGCCTTCGACGCGACCGGGAATATTGGCGTGAATGCGGGCTGGATCAGTATACATCTCCATAACTTTCTTCCGAACAACGTCTCTGGAGTCGGAAAGATTAATAACGTTGCCGAGCGACTTACTCATTTTTTCCTTACCGTCGGTGCCGGGAAGACGAGGGAATTTTCCGAGCAGTGCTTGGGGCTCAACTAAAGTCTCGCCATAAAGCCGATTAAAACGCCGCACAATCTCTCGAGCTTGCTCAATCATGGGTAATTGATCCTCTCCTACCGGAACTAAATTAGCCTGGAAAGCAGTGATATCGGCAACTTGGCTTACGGGATATGCCAAAAAACCAACTGGCAATGACTTCTGAAAACCGCGTTCTTTAATTTCCGATTTAACCGTCGGGTTTTGCTCTAAGCGACTCACGGTTACTAAATTCATATAAAAAACCGTAAGTTCGGCAATTTCCGGAACCGCTGACTGGACTACAATAGTAGCTACTTTGGGATCGATGCCAACCGCCAGATAGTCTAAAGCGACTTCGATGATACTTTTACTCACCTTTTCCGGCGCCTCAAAATTATCAGTCAAGGCCTGAACATCGGCAATTAAAACGTAAGTTTCGTATTTATGCTGAAGTTCGACTCGCTGTCTTAGAGACCCGATATAATGGCCGAGGTGAAGCGGGCCAGTGGGCCGATCGCCGGTTAAAATCCGTTTTTTCATTTTAGGAATGATTTTACTTTTTCCGTAATCTTATCAAGGTCTTCTGCCTTATTTATATAATCCGCCGCGCCAAGGTCCTTGGCAACCTTCTCGTGGGGTTCGCCTTTTAAGCCCGGCCAGGGATCGGTGAGGCTCGTCAAAAAAACAACTTTAATATCTTTAGTTTCCGGATTCTTCTGTAACTCCAAAACAGCT
>Ga0213870_1000856_pt1 | contig 14112 bp, 19 predicted proteins | sample WICALVC2017_Meta_FD_160119 | JGI IMG/M metagenome (GOLD analysis project Ga0213870, IMG submission 160119) | Freshwater microbial communities from subterranean cave lake in Wind Cave National Park, South Dakota, United States - WICALVC2017 | ecosystem: Environmental > Aquatic > Deep subsurface >... | reverse complement strand
CCCTGGCTCCTTGAATATGACATTGAGAAATACGTTAGTGTCTAGATATAGGCTCAATGTCTAGCCGCGGACTTGCCTGTCTATCTTTCTGCGAATCTTTCGGACACTAACGACCGACGGTTCCTTGCGCTCCGTCGGTAGAGCTTCAAGCATTCCCACAGGATCGTTTACTAGCGGGCGCAGCAGAATCCCTGACGGCAGTACCTTAGCTTTGACCTCGCTGCCCTCGTGAACGCCCGCTGCCTCTCGAAGACGCTTAGGCAGTATTGTGATGCCCTTCTTTCTGACCTTGAGGACCATCTCCGTCAAGTCTATCCAGTAGGTGCGGTAAAACCTATTTAAGATTTGTTGAACCCGGTATAACCCTAGCTGGGCGAGACTGAGAATTATCTAGATGCCGTCACACGTCTCATCCAGGAGGGTTCGGCGAAGTCGGTCGCTCAAGTGGCTGTAACGCGGAAGATGTCGGCGTGGAAAAAAATAAAAAAATGGAAAAGATTTTTTTTCCGCAGAATTCTCAGAAGTGAGAGGGGATAAGCCCGATACATACTGACCCAGAGTGAACTGAAGTTTTCTAACCCTTCTTCAGACCAAGTGCAAGTCCCAGAGCGAAGCTACCAGCAAAGGGAAGATTTGCGGCTAAATGCACTAGAAGATCACCAGCCTTACCTAGCTGGGGAAGGGCACCCGAAACGGCCGAAGTCAGCCTGTCGTAATTCACGCTGATTACTCCGACCTGCGCTAGGTATAGACCTGCTAAGATGGCTAAACCCAGAAGGATAACGAAAATCTTAGCCATCTTCTTCAATGCGTAACCAACCAAAAATCCACCTATTCCCCCAATGCCGAGCTGCGTGATTATCGGGGTTGTCAGATCAACCATGACGCTTTCACACTGAGGGCAAAAATGGGGTTATACAAGTGCTTTTTTCTAGGCATCTAAAGAGACCTCGCTAATTGCGTAGAAATTACTCAGCAACTCCAGAGAGGATCAGCATTATCAGTTCATTACCATTTGCAAAATCCATCTTAGATCTTGGCTGCGGTGAGGGAATCTACATACCATACTTGAGAGGGAGGGCCGAGCTAGTAGTCGGAGTTGATAAGATTAGAGAACGATGCCTCAACGCCCACAGTCTGGGATGCGATGTAATACAGGCAGATGCGTCGGCCTTACCTTTCACCATAGATACCTTCAACATGACTTGGGCATGTGAAGTCATCGAGCATACCCCTACTCTATCAGTCTTTGATGAGATAGAGAGAGTTACAGAAAATGAAATCATAGCTACCATGCCGAATCCGCATGGACCGTACTATTGGATGGACTCGGAACATATACTGAAGTACAACGTTAGAGGTTTGCGGCGTTTCCTTTCCTCAAGGAAAAACTGGAGGTACGAGATTCACGGACTTGGATTAACGATGCCCATCAAGAGCATTTCGAGCCTCCTCAACCTGATAGCTCGTCTCACTCGTAGATTTCCGTACATTGCACTAACGATATTGATTCGCGGTGTGAGAAGGGGATGATTGCGTGATTATTCCATCAGCTTGTCAGTTGAAGCGTGGATCTCCATGGGTGTAATGTTATCCCTGTTGTGGAAGATGTATTCTATGACTTCCGCAAGGACGAATTTCATCGTTCTGATGTCTGCCTTCTTAGATGCGTCAACGAACCTTTCGACCAGTACAGTCAGCTCTGTCCTTGGAGCTGGGACTCTGAAGAGTGGTATTCCACCCATCTGCTTAGCCTCAGGTTCAAGATGCTTGCCAACATCTTCCTGTGCATGCAGAGTCTTGAGTAGATCCGCTATGCTTGGACCCGTGGCCAGAATTTTATCTCCTTCTCTAAGAGGCTGGGACAGAGGTTCAAACTGTATGTCTCCGCTCTCCTTCCTTCTTACTGCTCTATAACCCGAGGTTTCAGTCATATTCGTAGCAGTATTTGCTGAGTATGCTTTATCCTTTATAGCACTAGAAGCTAATTCGGCGTTACTGACCTCCAAGAAGACTTCGAATCAAACTCCCAACAAAACCCTGCAGAATAGGTACAAGATACAAGTACCCGATGACCAGCAGAGCAGCTAGAACCAGTAATGACTTCGTGCCTATTCTCTGACCCCCTAACTTATTCAATCTACGCCCAAGTGGTAGATCAGGCATTACTAATTAGCACCCAATCAAGGTATAAGAGCTATGAAGCTAATTCTTTAAGCTAATCTTCACGACTATGCCTTGGCGATGAAGTTCAAGCGACTAGGCAACACGGATCTAGAAGTAGCCGCTGTGGGAATGGGTACTTGGGGTATCGGCGGTTTCAGCAGTAGGATTACATCTGCAGATCGTCATCAGGCTGAAGCTCTGAGACATGGGATTGAGTTGGGAATGACACACATAGATACAGCTGAAAGTTATGGGGCAGGTCACTCGGAAGAGGTGGTGGGCGAGGCGGTCAGAGGCGTGCGTGATAGAGTCTTCATAGCCACAAAGGTGTCTCCTGAACACTTCCATTATGATGATGTCATCAAAGCAGCTGACCGAAGTCTCAGAAGGTTGGAGGTGAGCTATATTGATCTGTACCAGCTTCACTGGCCTAGCCCTAGGATTCCGATTGAAGAGACGATGAGAGCGATGGAACATCTTCTGCAGAATGGCAAAATACGATTCATAGGAGTCAGTAACTTTTCAGTGAATCAATTGAGAGAAGCTCAGGAAGCGCTCTCTCAAGCTGAGATCGTTTCGAACCAAGTTGAATACAGTCTGATGAATAGGGAGGTCGAGCGGGAGCTTCTGCCTTACTGTCAGAAGGAGAAGATCACCATCATCGCCTACAGCCCATTAGCGAGAGGAGAACTCCTCAGCGGCAGATCAAAGCAAATTCTTCACGAGGTCTCCACGAAATACGGGAGGACACCAGCTCAGGTTGCAATAAACTGGCTAATCTCAAAATCTAATGTCGTAGCCATACCTAAGGCTGCGACGATTGAGCACTTGGAGGAAAACGCTGGCGCTTCAAGGTGGGGCATATCTAATGATGATGCTAATCTTCTGGACAGATCTTTCCCACCATGATTCGGACTGCCTATCAGAATTTTGAAACTATGCTAAAAGCGTCAAAGGTCCATCAGTTTTAAGTAGGCTCTGGAAGACGTTGTATGAGATGCTATCTCTCGGATTAGGCAAGTCTGGGCTCATCGGAATTCTGGTCACAGCGATAGGGATCATCCTTCTCGGCTTCACATTCATCAACGCATACGCCGTTTTCACGGCGTACTTCCCCTTTCAGGTCTCAGGTAGCGATATTACACGCACACTTTCAACGCTTCTCGGAGCTGCGATTCAAGCTATGTTCCTAGGCGTTATGGCTTGGGTGGGATCCATCCTTCTCCTGCGAGGAGTGGACTTTCTGAAAGTCGAAAAGGGGGTTGGTATGGTCACCTTCAAGGTTGAGAAGGGCGCGGGTCTGTTCACAACTCCTGAGCAGTCGGAGAAAGAGAAAAGTTAACGAGCAGCTTCTAAAATGTCAAGGGCTACCGAAGGTGTATCGGTAAGGGCGCTTCAGCTCGTTTCTCTGACACTGACGGTAGTGACTATCACAGCGGTCGCAACAGTAGCCTATTCAGGCTATGTGGAGATTAATTACTTGCAGAGCGGATTTCAACCCGAAAAGCCACCTTTCCGCTTTGAACTTGTAAACGGACAGCAGTCTCTCGTCCTAGATCTAACACTTCCTAATCAAGGGCTATATCCACTAGAGCTTTCTGTGGGCGCCGCATTCATGTACAAGAACGATGTAATAGCTTCAGCTCAGAGTCCAGTGGTTACGATAGCTCCGCGCTCAAACGGAACTCTAAGCTTCATCCTTCCGATGAGGCTGGAGGATTTTCTGAAGAATAGTGAATTAGCCTCGAGACTTCAGACAGGGAGTGCTCCTATCAACGTCACATTAACAATCATTGCTACGGTAGTTCCGTTTCTGAGCGTCGATACGATACTCTCTGTTCCCGTGACAATATCTCAGCAGACCTTCATAGCTGGTGGTTAGATGGTGAGCCTCACTACCCATCCAAACCAGAAGAATCTTCCTTCGTCAAACGAGGCGACTGTCTAAGTGGTCTTTGGATACACTCCAGCCGAATTTGTGAAGAGAGTTCTCTTGGCTATAGGCTACTTGATCTTAGACTTGATATTCTGGCTAATTATACCAATTTTGATTCTGAGCAGAATAGGGCAAGTTTCTCCGCTCCAGATCCCTGTCCTTGCAGCACCCATCATCATACTGAGCGCGATATCTCACATCTTCACTCGCAACGCTATAGGCTACACTGCTGGAGCAGGGGCGGCAATAGCTTCGACATTCTTCCTCTTATTTGTCACTAACTTTGGCTCACTAACGACCAATATCCCCATCCCCTCATCTGCATTCCCGCTTATTGTCACACTTAGGTTCCCTACATTGCTCTATCTCCTGATAGTACCCCTAGCAGTCACGATTGCTAGGAATGTCTGGGCTGCGGTTCATACCAGCAGCACGGCGGAGGTCTTGCTTGAGGAGACCCGAGAGTTACGATAGCAAATTATTCAGAGGGAACTCACCTACACTTTCCTGATGATAAGGGATAAATGGATTAGATACCAATAATTCGAAGTGCGCTATCAGCATAGCCTATGGATTTAAAGACTCTCAGGAAGGCTGAGGATCCCAGTCTGGGCTGGAGCCATATCCTATGCAGGGACTTCATTTGTCCTGTTCCCACTAGCGTCTCTTTTAGATGGCTCCTCTAGCTGGCCGACTTTAACCGAGTTTATCCCAGTTTTCTCATTGATCGTTCTCCCCACAATCATCTTCTTTCTGCTATCAGCAGTGTACGTTCGCAAAAAGATGGTTTCACTCGAAGAGTATGCGTTATCCATGGTCGAGGACCATCAGTCCCTTCCCCTCTGTCTCCATGGTTTTCGATTATCTGGGTTATCACAACTTCTGTGTGGACTTTTGATTACTATATGGTAGGTATCTACAGAATAGGCAAACTTCCCATGAAGCTTCAACCGTTGACGAAGGATAAGACTCTTGGGCTGAAACCCTTCGCCTCCGCTTCCCTCCGATTAACCGCAATTTGCTACGTCTACATCTCTTTTCAGCTCTTCATCGATCTAGCAAGTCCAGGAGCAAGTGAGCGCTTAACGCTTTTCGTATTCATACGAGATACAGGATTAATTCTACTTGGCCTTGTGCTCTTCTTTCTCCCCCTCTTTAGCCTCCACAGAAAGCTAGTTCAAACAAAATTGGAAAAGATGGCTTGGATTAATGATCGGTATACTAAGATTATTGAAAAGATTGAGGCTAAGGGCGATACGCCATTAGACGAGATTGTACAAAGAGAGCTGTCCACATAGATAAGATTCAGAAGGATATACAATCAATCAAGCCTTGGCCCTTTGACTTCAACTCCCTCGCTAAGCTGCTCAGCATCTCCCTCACAGTGACAGCAATTATTTTGGCCGCAATCATTCGACAAGTGCTTAGAATTTGATGCAACTGGTCGCTACTCACCCTTTAGCTACTTGCGGACGAACATTCCTACAGTCATCACCCTGAGCCCATGCAGGATCCTAAGCGGCCCCTTCGGGTTCAATAACTCCTCGTCTTCTGTTAGAAGAGTAGCTTGAAGGCTGTAGGCGGTACAGGCTAACATTCTGTCAAAATAGTCCTTAAGACCCTCATCGAGGAGGCGATCGGCGTTCTCTTCCACAGACTTGGATGTCAGCGGGAATGACTTGAATCTCTTGTCTGCTAATAGCGCATCTAAACCCTCTATGAAACTCGCCCTAAGACTCGGCTTGCCCGTTCTTTCCATGGAGAGAATGACCCACTTCGCTTCGACAAGGCTCAGTGGATGGTAGAGCATTCTTCGGCCCGAGGCTAGCAGATGAGAGAGGTGTTGCCTCACCTGCTCTACTCGGATCTCTATTCCGAAGAAAGGAAGGAGATATGTGGTATCGAGGAGAGGAATGAGCTCAGAGCTCAAGTCATCGCCTTTTTCTTCCGAGCCGCAGCTCTTTGCAGTCGAAGACTGAACTCTTCGAACTCCTCCACGCTAATGGAAGCTATCCGGCGCTTTTCCAGCAATTCTTCAAGGCTCTTTGCTTTCCTGAGCAGGACGGCATCTCCATGGACCTCTGCTTTCACCCAGGAACCTCCGCTTATTCCCAACGCCTTCCTTAGCTCCTTCGTAGTATAGATTTCGCCCTTGTTTCCGACCTTGAGCAAATTCTCCGACATAGCAGGATACTCGGAAGATAGCGATGGGGTCGGAATATATCCTTTATGGCAATGAGGTCGGTTAGTTGGATGGCGACTTGGTCGGCTGGGTGGTACGACGAGTGTCAAGAGAGTTTAGAGTGTGCTTAGCTTGGTGTTTGCTGAAAAGGTACAAAAGTTTAAGCATTATCCTGAGAGCTTGGTAGTCCAGTGAAGCCGTTCTCCTTCGTTCACGTAGCAGATGTTCATCTGGGGTACGCTCAGTATAACCTTGAGGAGAGAAGAAGAGACTTCTCCGAAGCCTTCAGACAGGTTGTAGACCTTACTCTCGAACTCAAACCGAACTTCATGATTATTGCTGGTGACCTTTTCGATGATCCGAGACCCGGGAATGTGATTCTTTCTTTTTCCGTTCAGCAACTAAAGAGACTCAAAGATGCCAACATACCAGTTCTCGCTACTAATGGGTCGCATGATTATTCTCCGAATGTCCTCACCGGAACGATTCTCGCACCACTGGATGAAGCTGGTCTCCTCCACTTTCTACCTAGACACGAAGGAGCATCCTGGGGGTCTGATTACTGCTACGTCTACGGGATAAGAAACTTCAGAACTAAACTTGCGTTAGAGAGGGAGCTTCAAAGATACTACGAGGAGCATCCACCTAAGGCTGAGAGTCCGTTCAACATCTGCGTCTTCCACCAATCGGTAGACCATCCGGAAGTCTTTCCATCAGCATATGCTGAAATGAAGTTTAACCAGTTGCCTGCTGGCTTCCAATACTATGCTGCTGGAAACGTGCATAAACCAATACGCCTTGAAATCAGCGGCTCCCTGCTAGCTTATCCTGGGCCTACTGAAACAACTTCCTACGCAGAAGCGGAATTCAAGAAGGGCTTCTACTTCGTTGAATTGACGCAAGACAACATAGTGAATAGTCAACGGATTCCTCTGGAAACCAGAGAGTTCTCAATTCTCAGGAAAGATTTCAGCGCTTTAGAGCCTGTTAAGGTGACAGAGGAGGCCCGCAGCATAGTAGCACAAAGTGAAAAGGAGGGGGAAGTGCTAGTGCTGATACTTAAGGGGATTCTTCCAAAAGGTTTCAGGGGCTTCGATGTGGATCAGAGTAGCATCCAATCTACGGCCTCCAAAGCCTTGTACGTGCACGTCATCAACAAGATGCAGGAAGCTGGGTTGGAAGAGAAGATCCCACTGCCTTCTCAAGCAGATCTTAGAGGGCGTGCAAAGACCTACTTCTTGGAAGTTCTTAAGGAGAACTATGGAGAAGATGGAGCCAACTCCCTTGCACAGGCTTTGATCCACTTCGTTGAACTCTTGAAAGCTGGAGACCTCAAATCTGTGAAGGAGAAGATAGAGGAGGTTCTAAGAGCTGAAGCTGAATAAACTTCTGATAGAAAATATCAGATCCTATGAGAAGGCTGAAGCTTTCTTCGACGAAGGTTTCAACTGCATAGTAGGAGGGGTAGGTCAGGGAAAGTCATCGCTGCTATACGCGATTGACTTCGCCCTCACCGGAAGGCCGATCGGAGTGGGCTACAGCTACCTCCTTCGTGAGGGAAGCTCACTGGGTAGAGTGACGGTCAACTTCGAACATCAGGGCAAGATATTCATCATTGAGAGGGTCTTAAGGAGAAAGGGTGAATCCATAGGTCACGATCCCGATGGACTCCAACTCTTCATTGATGGTCAACGAGTAGCCTTCGATAAGGTTGAAGCCGTAGCGGAGATTCTTCGAAGGGAGACTGGTCTTGATGAAACTCTGTACAGAGATGTTGTGTGGATCAGGCAGGAAAGACTGAAGGATCTTCTGATAGTCAAGCCTGCGGAGAGACAAAAGATAATCGACGAGCTCTTTGGTCTAACAGAGTTTGATGAAGCTTACGTATCACTTAGGCCCCTAGAAACAAGTTACGAGACTGAGGACCAGATGCTTGCAAGGGACATAGCTGACCTTCCCTCTCTAGAGCGTGATCATGATAGGGAGGCCAAACGCTCAATTGAGCTTGAGGTTAAGGTAGCTGATGCATCCAAGGAGATTGAATCTCGTAACGAGGCATATCGGATAGCACTCTGGAGGGTTAACAAGCTGAGAAAATGGAAAGAGAGGTTCGATGAGCTGACCACATCAGGGAAGATTCTGGAGAGCAGATACGGAACCTTGAAGTCTGATCTAGCATCTTCGAAGCAGTCCCTTGCTAAACTGGAAGATCAGATCTCCTCAATCACCCATCAAATTTCGCAAACCGAGAGGGCGATTAAAGAGAGCCTGAAGAAGTCCGCCTTGAAAAAGGCTGATGTCAATGGGCTTATTTCCGAGAAGCGTAGAACAGAATCCTCAAGGAGCTCGCTTTCGAATAAGATTGCTGTCCTAGAGCAGGAGGTCATTACAGCTCAAAATAGTATGGCAAGTCTGCAGAAAGAAGAGAACTGTCCACTGTGCAGACAGCCTTTGAAAGACACCTACAAAACAGATCTGCTGGCACACCTGCAGGCTCACGCGAAGAAGAGCTCAAATGAAGCCGGAAGGCTAAGAGACGAGCTTCAAAATTTGGACGCTAGGATCAAACTGCTTGAGAAGACGATTGCAGATGTGCGGATTCAAACAGAGCTCGCAAAGACACGGAGGTCTGATTTCAGGTTCAGAATTAGAGAAAGAAAAGCATTACAGGCGACAGTAAGGAAGAAGGGGAGAGAGCTAGGGATTATCAAAAGGAAAATCTCAGAGGTGAAGAAAAAAACCCCAGAGTTTGACACCGTTAAATTCGAAAGTTCTCAACGTGCGGTTGAGGAAGCCTTCAAAGCCCATCAAACGGTGCAAGCTAACCTTCGCTCTCTAGAGGAGAATCTAAGGCTTCAGCGTATCCGTGCCGATGAGTTGAAGACTAGGTTAGATGAGAAGCAGGCCAAATCATCTCGACTTAAGTTGGTTAGAGAGGCACAGGGATTGGTGAAGACGGTTAGGGAACTTTACAGGTCGGTGAGACCTCATTTAAGAAGCGACTTCATCAAGGAGCTGAAGCCGCTAGTTCAAAGAATACTGGATAAACTGAGCAGACCCGAGGAGAGGTTGTACGTCGACATCGATAACGAATACACGCCTACACTAGTCGTGGGTGGGAAGATGAGAACCCTTGAGCATCTTTCTGGAGGTGAAAGAACTTTAGCAGCTCTTGCTCTTCGCCTAGGTCTTAGCCACCAGATATTTGCAGCAAAGACAGGTAGCCTTCCAGAATTCTTGGTTCTGGACGAGCCGACAGAGAGTCTAGGTGTAGATGATGGCTCCATCATGAGGCTCGCTGAAGCTTTAAGGAGCCTTCCTGAGTACAAGCAGATTATTGCCGTTACGCATAGTGAGGAGCTAGCATCTTACGCGGATTGGGTGATAAGGGTAAGCAAGGAGGCTGAAAGATCTAGAGTAGAGCTTTCTGAGCTGGAGAAATCTGTTCAGGCATCACTTCAATGAAAGGCCGTCTGAAGTGTGCAATTGTTTTCCGTTGGCCGGTCCGTTATGTGTGACCCTAGAACCTGGAGGAAGCTTAGAAATCGAAGGTTGAACACCCTCAGTCAGAGAAGGCTTTAGCACTTAAGTGAAACGGACAATACGCATTCACAAAAATCATTCGTTACAAAATTGTTAGGATGTCGATTCTAAGCCAAAGAAGATGAGAGGAACTTGTGAACAGCATCCATTATCTTTGACGCTTCGGCAATGGGAAGCTTCTTCACCGTTAGTATCCACTTCTCTCCACCCTTCCAAACATCCATAGTGAAATGGCTGTTAGACTTAAACACCTCGACCCAAAAGTCTCCGAACTGATACTTTCTCTTCACTTCATACTCTTCTTGGATGGCGGCCATACACTCGTAGTGGAAAAGGTGGAAAATATAGTCGTAATGAAGCAGAGTTCTAGAGAGATAATTACTAGTTCGAAAAACTAATTTATCTCAAAAGCGTGGGGAAACTAGAGTTTTCAGATCAACCGAGTTATTAGCAGCGTCTGAGGCTACTCGGAAATATCTATCTCATTCTGAATCTTGGCTTCCTCTTCTCCAAGAACGCCTTCATACCCTCCTCCGCCTCTTCGGTTAACCAATAGAAGGGTACCATCTCTCTTCCGTGATGGTAAGAGGATCCTAGCATGTCACCTTCAGAATTGAGAGATAGCTTCGCTAACATGAGGGCTGTTGGACTATGCTCCATAATTCTCTTAGCAAGTTTCAGTGCAGCATCCTTCAGCTTACCCTTAGGAACCACTTCATTGACTAAACCTATCTTCTCAGCTTCTCGAGCATCCCAGAATTTTGTGGTGAAGAGCTGATACTTAGCTCTCCTCTCTCCAACTATGCGAGGTAGGGTTTGAGTTCCTCCTATCGCTGGTACACTTCCAACTCTAGGACCGACGAATCCAAATTGAGAATCCTCAGTTGCTACACATAGGTCGCAAGCTAGATTGATCTCCAAACCTCCACCCACACATATCCCATTGACAGTGGCAATAACAGGCTTTCCAGCGTTTCTAATCGTGCTGAACAAATTCATCGCGTTTCTAACCAACCTCCTCGACTTATCATAATCAGTGCGAATCTTAACAAACTCATCAACATCACCTCCAGAACTGAAAGCCTTTTCACCAGCACCAGTAATCACAATAACACCGACATTTTCATCGAGGTCAGCTTTCTCAACCGCATCAGCCAAATCAACAAACATCTCAGGCGTCAAAGCATTCATCTTCTCCGGACGGTTAATTGTTATCCAAGCAATCCCATCACTCTTTCCATACAGCACATACCTCGGCTTCATAGCACGAGAATCTGCGAATGATGAGTAATATTCCTTTCAATCACGAATGCTTTCTTTGCAGATTAACTGGTCAGTTCCATTGACCAGGTATCTATTTCTTGGACGCCTCGTCGGCCTTGAGGTATAGGTCAACAAGAAAGTCTATGGTAAGAAACAGATTTGTTGCGTCTCCAACTCTCTTCTCTTTTAGAGCTTTAGTCGCTTGCGAGAGGAATTCAGCGATAAGGGCTTTGAGAGTCTCTTTTAGGGCTAGGAATATGTCCTTACCCTCAGCCGACTTCGTCACCTTCGGCTCTTCATTCTGACGTAGGCATCAGCGATGCTTCTTGCCAGCTGGAGGATTTCTTCGCTGCTAAGTTTCTTCAGAGCCTCTCTGATCTCCACTGCGGCTTCACTCATACTCCTCAAGTCTCGACAGCCTTAACCTACCTATAAAGAATTTGCGTGCTGTAATTCAGACTGGCGAGATAGGCTTAACCTGAATCTTGATATTGATTGCTCAGATTTCTGAACGCATCTTCTAGATTCACCATTCGCCTCAAAAGTCCTTGAATCATTTTCTCCGCGATAGGCTCGATTCGCTCTTTGTTCCTGTTAAGTCTCCTCAGGAGCGAACGGTGGAATTCCAAAGCCTCTTTAATCTCCTCAAGACTCATCTCGGAAACGACCTTCCATTCATCATTTACATAGTGGAGTTGCTGGGACATAAAGCATCGACTTTTGCCCTCTTGCAGGTCTATTTAACGGCCGTAGCGTGTTTGGAGGGGGAGGGGTTTCTACTAGCTGGTTTGAAGGTTAGGCAATAAAAATGGGGAAGGAGATGCTAAGTTGTCTTAGGCATCTCCTTTAGCTCGGCTATCTCTTTCAGGTTTCTCGAGAACACATTAGCGTTTCTTGTAAGCGTTCTCTGGACAACGATCTTGTTCAGGACCTTTCCCAAGTAGCCCATGGATAGCTCGTACTCGAAGGTATTGGTCGACCGAGTTCCCTTCTTCGTCGGCTCTAAGAGGTCAGTACTTGTGAAGGACTTAAAGAGGCCTCCAGGCCTCTGGCTAGTAACGAGCTTTCTGTTAGGTTCAATCTCACTAACTTCGCCGAAGAAGTCGGTCCTTCTGCCGGCCACCTTCATTACACCGTGCAACTTCTGGCCCACCGTGGCCAATCCAAGTGGCTCTGCCGAGACCGATATTACGTCTGGGATAAGCTTGGGGAAGTAGGTCGGGTCAGCGATAATACTCCAGCAGGTTTCTGGTGAGGCGGCTACATCGACAGTTGTCTCTATCTTAGGCATCACATCATGCTACTTCTCATTTATATATAACTCTGACCCTTGACAAACCTGTTTTCTGGACTCCTTCTGTAACAGGAACGGCTATTCGCCCCGTTGATGACCATGGCTACCCGACGATCGTGGTAGGTTTGAGATAAAATCTAGAATCTGCCGATCTTGCCTCGCAGATGCTCAATTTGGGTTTGGAATCTGCATTTAACCTCCTTGTCTACTCTGTTGCACTCTTGAACATGAATTTCAGCTAGAATCGCAGTCAGTACCCTTGGTCTGTTACTGTCTTTCACAGTGGCTTTACATGGGGGGTAGCAGGTTGAACTCGTGGTCTGCGAAGACATCGACATCTTAGAGTTTGGCTTTATGGACCTTCCGAATGTAACAGCTCTGGGAAACGGAAACGGCTCCTCTGTCCAAGTATTCAGCAGTGGAAAATGGAACAAATTCAACAGGCTTCCCGAGCTATTCGTGAGCATCATAAGTCATGAGAGCATCCATCTCATACTCTCGGAATTTGATGGCGGAGCCTCGGAGGCTTTCGATGAAATCGGAAGTGTATCGGCAATCTCTAGAGATTGGCGTGGTTTGGCGAAGTGCGCACCCTACTATCACGGTATTGTGGGTCTGGACAAATTAGTGAAGTAGCGGGAAGGTAGCGTAGAACTACACTTCCTGCTCCAGAAGCTCTTGACGAAATCGCAGTTAACTTGATTGTCTATTCTCCTATACCCCTGAGCATGAATTCATCCGAAAAGCGGACATTCTAGGCATGATCTATAATGGCTTCTCAAAGTCTCTTTACGGGAATCGCAGACGAATGAGTCGGAGGTTGTTCTGGAGGTCTGCGACGAGATTAAGGTCTTAAAGAGCACGACGCATATCTTCGTTAAGCTGGACAAGCTAGACGAGAAGCCATCCTGAGTTATAATTCTGACAAAAAAATTTTCATCATAGAGAATTTTTCGTCAGAATAACTTTTCTCAACGGACTCGATGGCCTGCCATGAAGGACCTTACTGCTGTTTCCTGATTGCGAGAATCTCGTTTACTCCACTAACCGAGAGCCCAGGGCTAGTTCCTCCTCCTATTACGAAGATTCTGTCTCCTACTGTTGCGGCAGATAAACCATGCCTTGCAGTCGGCATAGGCTCTCTGATCGTCCAGGAATCAGTCTTAGGGTCGTACTCTTCATTGTTGTTGAAGGTACCTGAAGAGCCTTCACCACCAAAGACATAGATCTTCTCGTTTACTACGGCGCCTACTATCCCGCCCCTCTTCGAGGGCATGGGAGCCCTCTCGGACCAGGAATCGGATACCGGATCGTATTTCTCGTTCACATCCATATTCGAGAGGAGAGATCCCGCTCTGCCGCCAATCACGTACATCTTTCCGTTCACAACTCCAGATGCTAAATGCTCCCTAGCGGTGGGGATAGGCGCCCTTGTCGTCCAGCTATCGGACATAGGATCGTAGGCTTCATTGGTTGAAAGAGCCCTACCTCCTCTGGCTCCACCCACCGCATAGATTTTCCCGTCGACAACCTGAACGGTTAGAGCTCCTCTGGGGGTAGGCATCCTAGAGCCTGATGCCCATGTATCGTTATCGGGATCGTATATCCAGACGGCATCCGATGGAACCCCTCCTTCCATGTAGCCCCCGATGACATAGATCTTACCGTTGAATACCGCAGCACCTACATGATTCAACCCTACTGGTAACGCGCTGACCTCGGTCCAAA
>Ga0213870_1000855_pt1 | contig 14128 bp, 15 predicted proteins | sample WICALVC2017_Meta_FD_160119 | JGI IMG/M metagenome (GOLD analysis project Ga0213870, IMG submission 160119) | Freshwater microbial communities from subterranean cave lake in Wind Cave National Park, South Dakota, United States - WICALVC2017 | ecosystem: Environmental > Aquatic > Deep subsurface >... | reverse complement strand
TCGTGATTGTGCCGATCCTTAAGGCGCATGAGTTCTTTGCCGTATTTCTGCCAGCGCCCCGTCTCCTCCCACAATTCTGAAGGCTGTAATGCTGGAAGCAACAGTTCTTGGGCGCCCGTTTTGGCCATTTCCTCACGTACGACCCGTTCAATCTTACGCAAGCAACGAAGGGCCAATGGAAGATAGCAATAAATGCCGGGAGACAACTTGCGAATGAGGCCCGCGCGCAACATTAATTTATGACTAACGACTTCGGCATCGGCGGGGTCATCTCGAAGGGTTGGAATGAGGGCTTGCGTGTAATACATTATTGCGCCTGTAGGGGCATGGCATGCCGTGCCCCTACCCTAGCCGCTACGAGATTTTCAACCTCTTCTATCAGTACCGCTTCTAATGCTTCCTGCGGAACTTTTCTGATAATTTCGCCGCCGCGAAAAAGCAGCCCGACCCCGCGGCCTCCTGCGATACCAATATCGGACTCTTTTCCTTCCCCAATGCCATTGACAACACATCCTAAGACGGAGATATCAATTGATTCGGTAATATGTGAAAATCGGGTTTCTAATCTGTTGGAAAGTCCAATCACATCAATTTCCAGACGGCCACAGGTTGGACAGGCAATCACATTGACGCCCCGTTTCCGCAGATGCAGAGATTTTAATATCTCAAACCCCACACGCACCTCTTCGGTTGAATCGCCGGCAAGAGAAATCCGAATCGTATCCCCAATCCCTTCGGACAGTAAAATGCCCATTCCTACAGCCGATTTCACTGCTCCGGTTGCAACGGTTCCCGACTCGGTAATGCCAAGATGAAGCGGGTAGTCTGACTTTTGCGAGAAGAGCCGATAGGCCTCAACCGCCAAACCAACATGCGATGCCTTTAACGAAATCTTGGTGTTGTAAAAATTCTGCTCTTCTAAAATCTCAATATGGCGCATGGCCGATTCGACCATCGCCTCTGCAGTAGGATAGCCATATTTTTCCAGAAGGTCTCGTTCCAGCGAACCCGCATTGACGCCCACGCGAATGGGCACCCCCTGATCCTTTGCCATTTTTACCACTTTTGTGACCCGCTCTTTTGGACCGATATTTCCCGGATTCAAACGAAGCCCGTCCACGCCTGCTTTCAGTGCCGCCAATGCAAGATGGTAATCAAAATGGATATCCGCAATCAGCGGAATTGAGATTTGTTTTCGGATTGCTGGAAGCGCGTCTGCAGAGGCTTGCTCTGGCACGGCCACGCGAACGATCTCGCATCCTACCGCTGCAAGCCGTCTTATTTCTGCAACGGTGGCCTCAACATCGCGTGTATCTGAAGTGGTCATGGATTGAACCACGACAGGCGCATCACCGCCAATTTTCACCGACCCGACCTGAATTTGTCTTGTCTTTTTACGTGTAATTTGCATCGGGGAAGATGCTACCAGTTTTGGCCGATCATTGCAAATGCTTTTGTGTTAGCACGTTGTAACTTCATAATAATGTCATAATCACTCGGGGGCAAGGCGACTGGCTGGGTCTTACCGCGTACGGCCTTTTCATGCTTGCACCAATCGCTCAAAGGCCTCGATATACCGCTTACTGACCTGCTCTATCACTTCCCTTGGAAGCGTAGGAGGAGGAGATGCCCCGTTCCAGTGGATTGAAAGCAGATAATCTCGAAGATATTGTTTATCAAAGCTGATCTGACTTTTTCCGGGCTGATAGCCGTCCTCTGGCCAAAATCGGGAAGAGTCTGGCGTAAGAAGCTCATCTATCAGCAGAATCTGTTTTGTCACAGGATCAATGCCAAACTCCATTTTAGTATCCGCAATCAGAATGCCTCGTTCTTTGGCATAGGCCACTGCTTTTTTGTAAATCGTTAGGCTCTGGGTCATAATCTGACCCGCCTGCACATCTCCAATTTTAGACGCCATTTCATCAAGCGAGATATTCATATCGTGTTCTCCTATTTCCCCTTTCGTCGAAGGGGTGAAAATCGGTTCAGAAAGTTGGGATGATTCAAGCAGCCCTTCGGCCAGTTTTTGACCGCAAATGGTTCCGTTTTGACGATACTCTTTCCATCCAGAGCCAGTCAGATAGCCGCGAACAATACATTCTACGGGAAATGGCGTTGCCTTTTTGACCAACAGACTCCGACCTTCCAATATCTCTTGATAGGGGTGGAGTATTTTAGGAAACGATGCACACTCCGCCGTTATCAAGTGATGGGGAAGGCCAACCTCTCTTTCCAGCCAGTGAAACCAATGCAATGAAATTTGTGTTAGAAGATGCCCTTTGCCGGGAATGCCGTCCGGCAAAATCACGTCGAACGCAGAGATACGATCTGACGCTACCAGTAGTAGCGTATCGCCCAAGTCGTAGATATCGCGAACTTTGCCTCTTTTTACAGGGGCTACTGGCATGTTCGTTGACAGGATTACCTTTTCGTTCATAACCCACGCAACCGCACAAGGGATGCAACCCCTGCGCGATCATTTTTATCAATCATTGTTTTTAAAAACGCTATTTTCTCTTTATACAGGGGGCGATCGCAAAGTGATTCTATATTATCCGGCATTCGATAACGCCAGTTATTTTTGGAAATGGTTCCCGGTTGATTGATTTCATCTGGAAGACCCAGCATATCTTGAAACGGTAGAATAGCCAGAGCAGAACTTCCCTCCAAAAGGCTGCTGACGATCAATTGGCGCAACTTTTCGGAAAAAAGCATCTCTGGTAATAACGTGCATTTTTTATCCAGCATGGAAAGCAAAGAAGACCGCTCTGGAATTGAAAGCCCGTTCCACCATAACGCCACCGGAGGCGTATCGTGCGTTCCTGTCGTAGCAACGCTCAGCCAAGGATAGATTTTAGGCTGAAGATAGGCCGCATCCCGCTTTTGCCATCGAACAATTTTCATCCCCGGAATATGCAACTTATAAATCTGTTTGTAGACATATGAAGGGATAACGCCCAGATCTTCGGCCACGATCATTGCGTCTCCTGCTTCCTCCAGAAAAACCTCTAAAAACCGCTTGCCTCGTTCCCTTTGTGCGTCTTCCCATCCCGGTTCAAAATAGGGGGTGCCTTCTCTTGGAAAAACCCATGTGCGAAAAAAACCGACGACATGATCCAGTCGGATAAAATCATATAGTCCTCGGGCAAAGCGAATCCGCTGCCGCCACCACTGGAAATGGGTCTGCTCCATTTTTGGAAAAGAAAACATCGGCAGCCCCCAAGGCTGTCCATCGTTGTTGAAACCATCGGGCGGCGCTCCCACGAGATCACCTTCTGGAAACAGGTCGGGATGACTCCAGACATCGGCGCTTTCCCGACTCACCAGAAAAGGGATATCCCCCATGATGAAAATATGCTTCGACATGGCATACGTTTTTATCTCCTGCCACTGCTCCCATGCAATCCATTGTAAATATTTAAAAAAAAGAAGCCGATCTGATCCTTCCTCCTTTAAACGATCAAGGGCAATGGGGTCTCTATTTCGCAATGCGTTCGGCCAGTTGATAAAGCCGCCATATTGCTCACAGAGCAAACGAAAGAGTGCATATTCCAAAAGCCACCCGGTCTGCGCTTCTATAAACAACTGAAACAATTTTGCGCGATGAGAACTGCCATGTTTTTTGAAATGTTCATAGATGATATTGAAGATGCGGCATTTAAATGCCCGTATTTCTTCATAACAAACATGGGGAGAATCCTGCCAGTTCTTCAGACCAGATTGTGCAACCATAACTTGTGCCTCGTCGCTTTCACGAAAATCGATACAGGCGTAAAGTGAGATATAGATTGGATCAAACGCAAACGCGGTCAATGCATTGTAGGGGGAAGTTTCCTCTGGTGCGACTTCGTTGATGGGAAGAAGCTGAAGAAGAGAGAGATGGGTTTCGGCCATCCAATCGATCAATGGCAAGAGATCTAAAATCTCTCCATTTCCGAAGTTTTGTTTTGTCCGAATGGAAAAAAGAGGGATCATCACCCCCGCTATCTTTTTATCAAGACAAAGGTTCATGGGAATGGGTTCATGGGAATGGATACTTTATTTCTTGACAGCGCCTTACCGATCGCATTCGCCCATAACGATATCGTAGCTGCCAAAAATCGTAACGATGTCTGCAATCATATACCCTCTGGCCATATGATCAAAGGCACCCATGTGGATAAACGAGGGGGCGCGAATTTTTAGCCGATACGGCTTTCCCCCGCCACGACTCACGATATAAAAACCCAGTTCCCCTTTGTGGGCTTCTGTACCACAATAAATATCCCCCGGAGGGGCGTCAAACCCTTGTGTAAAGAGCTTGAATTGGTAGATCATGCTTTCCATGTCGGTCAAGACACGATCTTTGGACGGAAGAACCACCTTTGGAAGATACGCCACATACAGCCCTTCAGGGAGTTGGTCTAAACACTGTTTGATAATTTTACTGCTCTCTTTTAGCTCTTCTATCCGAATCCAGTAGCGATCATACGTATCGCCATTTTTACCCAATGGAACCGACCACGATACTTTATCGTAGGCGCCGTAGGGAGCGACTTTGCGGAGATCGTAATCAACGCCAGAGCCGCGTAAAGTCGGTCCGGAAAGGCCAAAACTCACTGCATCAGCGGCAGAGATAACAGCGATATCGCGTGTTCGGGCCAGCCAAATTCGGTTGTTGACCAAAAGCGTGTCGTACTCGTCTATCTTGGATTGGAACGACTCAATGAACTGATAAATATCCTGAATGATTTTAGATGTAAAATCGCGTTCGACCCCGCCGATGCGATACCAACTCGTGGTCAGCCGTGCCCCGCAGAGGTCATCGAATATATCTAATAATATCTCTCGTTCGCGGAAGGTATAGAAAAAAACCGTCATGGCGCCGATATCCAACGCTTGTGTGCCCAGCCAGAAGAGGTGGCCGATAATCCGCTGTACCTCCGCAACAATCGTTCTTAAATATTCAGCCCGATCCGGCACCGTGATGCCCAAAAGCTTTTCGACCGCACGTACATAAGCAAAGTTATTGTACATCGCACAGACATAATCAAGCCTATCTGTATGCGGGATAAATTGATGGTAGGTAATGGTCTCCGCGAGCTTCTCAACGCCTCGGTGTAGAAAGCCTAACACGGGCTCTGTCTTGATAATTCGTTCCCCTTCTAGGGTCAAAACAATCTTGAGCACCCCATGTGTTGCCGGATGCTGTGGCCCCATGTTGACCAGCAGCTCCTCCGTTCGCAAGAGTGGAAGCGATTTTGTTTTAACTAAATCTATTTCGGCCATATTACTATACTGTAGAAAGTGCGAGACGCCGTCCTTTATGATACTCGGACAACTTGCTGTTCGCATCGGTAATGGTTTGAAGTTCACCCATGAGTTGATGTAAAAAATTTCCGGGGACAACCACGTAAAGCGCATCTTCTCCGATATCAGTGTAAACCCTGTTACCCACACAGGCTGTACTTGCAACGACCCCAGATGTGAGTGCCGCAGGAAGGGCCATGCAGGTGGGGCGCGCCATCAATGGCGTCTGTACGCCCACGCCAGATCGTGTAGCGGCTTCCTGCAGGAGCATCAATCGTCCGGGAGTGCCCAAAAAAATAACCAAATCAGGAGAGAGGGTCGCCTCGCCGAGAGGGGAGTAGATGACAACCTGTGGCGTTTTGGGGAGCACAGGAATCGATGGGACATCCTCCATTCGGACATATCCGATCCCCGTCATGAACTCCAGCGTTTGCGTCAGTTCTACAGCGCGTTCTGCTGGAAGGGGCATGGCGTGTGTGTAGCTCCCAATCGCGCAGTTGAAATGGTCGCTCGGCACTGTATAGAAGGTTTCCCCTTCTGCAGCAATCCGCCAAAAGCTGCACCCTGATGGCACTGTCCCAACAAACGCGGGTATACCCGCAGGTGGGGTCTCCTGAAATGTCACTGCGATGGGGCGGCGCGTCAGGTTTAAGGCGGTCGTAAAACACTGCTCAAGGTTGCGATAATCTGTCATCTTGTCTCCTTAATGTTGGTTTTGATCAAAAGCGCGAGGCCAACAATAACACCAATGCATTCTTGTTTTCAATCGCTGACGCATCCCTGAATTCACCACCCTCTGTAGCTGAGTCTCTACGGGTTCACTAAAACTTTACAGTTTTTAAATTGACGGCAGGCAAGAAAGTCCTGTATCATCAAAAAGGTTTGGAAGTTTATCAATGTGTGGAGGGAGAAATATGAAAAACCCGCTTGATTCGATACAAGGTGCGATTGGTGTTGGATTTGTCCTTACGGTGATTCTTTTCTTTGTGGTGAAGGCACTGGTATAGATGCGGATATAGATGTAAGGGCAAAAAATCTTTTTCCCTTACTAAATAATAAAACAATTCTCTAAGGAGACGATGATGCCAGAGATATTAGAACTTATTTTTAGATGGGGCCATTTTTTGGCTGGAATTACGTGGATCGGCATATTGTATTACTTCAATATGATTCAAATCCCATTTTTAAAGGCGATTACCCCAGAGACAAAAGCAGAGGCGTTTAAGTTTTTAGTCCCTCGTGCGTTGCTTTGGTTCCGCTATAGCGCTTTAGCGACTTGGCTTTTTGGAATGGCCCTCTTGGGGCCACGTGTTGTAAATGCCTTTACGCTACGAGGGTCGGATGCTGTTATTGGGATGGGCACTTGGCTGGGAACCATTATGTTACTGAATGTCTGGTTTGTCATTTGGCCCAATCAGAAGAAGGTTCTTGGTCTCGTTGTAGCCACACCAGAAGAAAAGACGCGTGCGGCCCGCCTCGCTTTTTTGGCGTCACGAACGAACTTTGCTCTATCCATTCCAATGCTTTTCTTCATGGCAAGCTCTGCCCACGCCCCAGCGGGATTATTTGGCTAGGGGGAAGAGAGGGTGGAGGCGGCGAGCGGATTTGAACCGCTGAATCGCAGTTTTGCAGACTGCTCCCTTAACCACTTGGGTACGCCGCCGATAGAGGGTATCGCGTTGTATTTTTTACAGCCCCAACGAGGGCTGTCATAATCGCCGGGGGCCGTGCCCCCCCTAGGCAAAGTGGGATGGCGCGAACTTGGGGATATTGTCACGCACATTTGTCATCCCGAGTTCCAGTTTGCCTCTGGAGTGTCCTATAACCATCGTGCTTGAAAAGTCTGGTGTCCCGTAAGGGGAAACGGAGTAGTCAGAAAGAATAAAGGCACCCACATTCTTTTTTAGAATCAAGCCGACATAGGCATCTTCCAATGCAAGCAATTCAAATCCCTCGAATCCCCACCCCCAAGGAGAGAGTTTACGAACATCTGCAGGGGACAGGTTTTTATGTTCCGCACCGATCCCATTCAAGTAATCCTTTTCCAGAATCTGTTTGATGTAAAATCCCTTTGGGCGATTTGCAGCGCCGTCTCGCATCTTTATTTTCGGGCGATAAAAGTCAAACCGCATGGGGTCAGGCGGAGCGGGATAAAAATCAATAAATCGCCATTTTTCAGTGGAATATTTTTGTACGAGATAGGTTACGAAAAGATGCCCTGATAAATAGGGATCCGCGTTCCCCTGTCCGTCGTCTCCAAATCCAAAAAAGAGGCGGTTTTGATTGCTCAACCCCTCTAATTTTTGTTCCATCTCTTTAAACGATTGCTCCGAAATGACTTCTTTTGGAAACGCCTTTTTTAGCCACTCGTTCAATTCACGCCACTTCTCATATTGTTGCTTCGGGCTTAGATAAGTTTCTTTTACACTCACGTTATTCCTCCTTTTTATAATAATTTAACAAGTGCCGTTACGATGCCGATAGCAACAACCGTCATACTGCCCAATTGCGCTCATCGGTTCATTATATAGGACTTACAGGCTATATTCAACATCAATAAACTGGAAAAAAACAAACAACTCTGCTATCGTCATTACAGAAATAATTTAGGGACGTTTATTTATGGAAGCCTATTTAAAAGTCTTTACTCAAAAGAAGATGGCCGTACTGCTCATGTTAGGGTTTTCCTCAGGACTTCCTTTGGCCCTTACAGGTAGCACGCTTCAGGCAGTTTTTAAAGATGCTGGAATGAGCCTTACGGAAATTGGCGCGGTGACTTTAATTGGCTTTCCATACGTATTCAAGTTCTTGTGGGCACCCCTATTTGATCGGTTTTCTCTCCCTTTATTGGGACGTCGCCGAGGCTGGATTTTAATCACACAGCTCGCCCTCATTGGTGCGATTTTACTGATGTCTCGTTTTCCCCCGGGGGAGCAGACGATATCCCTTATTCTCGCCGCAGTCCTAGTCGCTTTTCTTTCGGCCAGTCAGGATATTGTGGCCGATGGGTATCGCTCTGATATTCTTGAACCTTTCGAGTTAGGGGCAGGGGCATCGATTTTTGTGCTGGGATATCGACTTGGCATGCTTATTTCAATGGCCTTTGCTTTGGTTCTCTCCGACCATTACAGTTGGGAGTCCGTCTACATGATGATGGCCCCTTTTATGCTGATTGGGGTTATTGCTGTTTTAGTCTCTGGGCCAGAGTCTAAAAGTACCCCTCCCCCCACACTAACAGAGGCTGTTGTCCTGCCATTTTTAGCTTTTTTCCGCAATAAGGGGCCGCAGGGAACCGTTTTGCTTCTTAGCCTGATTGTCCTTTACAAACTGCCAGACGCCCTTGCGGGAGCAATGACGACCCCTTTTCTGATGGATATCGGTTTTGCGAAAACCGATATTGGTGTTGTTAATAAAGGGCTAGGCCTCATCGCGACGATATTTGGGGCATTGCTTGGCGGGGGAATTTTTGCCCGTATTGGCCTTTATAAATCGTTATGGGTGTTTGGACTTCTTCAGGGGATCTCCAATCTGGTCTTTACAGGATTGGCGCTTGCGGGGCCCAGTACACTGGGGCTATTTCTTGTCGTCGGCATTGAAAACTTTTCTGGCGGTATGGGGACAACCGCATTTGTGGCACTCTTAATGAGCCTAACACAACGACAATACAGCGTGACGCAATATGCCCTTTTCTCATCTCTTGCCGCAATGACGCCAAGGGCAATTGGCCCGATTGCGGGGTATTTAGCGGAGACCCTCCATTTTCCACTTTTCTATGGTGTCAGTTCGCTGGGAATGATCCCCGGACTGATTCTCTTATGGGCTGGGCGTCATTATCTTGTTTCTCAAAAAATATAAAATATGAGAGGTTATAGTGGACCCCAAAAACTGGACACGAAATAACCATCTGTCGTAACTATGCCGGAGACAAAAATAGAGGCATTCCTTACCGACCCCTAATGCTTTTGAAGCACATTCTGCATCGCCTCACCAATCTTGGCTGGATTTTCCACAACAGTTACCCCTGCCGCTTTTAACGCGGCGACTTTATCGGCTCCAGAACCTTTGCCTCCAGAGATAATCGCGCCGGCATGGCCCATTCTTCGCCCTGGCGGCGCAGTCATTCCAGATATAAATGCAACCACAGGCTTTTGCATCTTTCGCTTGATAAACTCGGCGGCTTGTTCTTCGGCATCACCCCCGATCTCACCAATCATGATAACACCCTTTGTGTCAGGGTCTGCCTCAAACAGTTCGAGTACATCTATAAAGTTTGTGCCGTTGATCGGATCGCCTCCGATGCCAACACAGGTTGACTGTCCCAAACCCAGTTGCGTCAACTGCCAGACCGCTTCATAAGTCAATGTCCCGCTCCGAGAAACAACGCCAATTGCCCCTTTTTTATGAATAAATCCGGGCATAATCCCGATTTTGCATTCATCCGGGGTAATAATCCCCGGACAGTTTGGGCCGATAAGACGTATCGGCTTATTCGCAATAAATCGTTTTACACGCATCATGTCGAGAATCGGAATCCCTTCGGTAATGGCGATAATCAGTTTTACCCCAGATTCGGCAGCCTCACATATCGCGTCTGCGGCAAAGGGCGGGGGAACAAAGATCAAAGAGACCTCGGCGTTGGTTTTTAAAACAGCCTGTGAAACCGTATCAAAGACGGGAATCCCCTCAAACGCTGTTCCGCCTTTACCCGGGGTAACACCTGCAACAACCAATGTCCCATAGGCTTTACATTGTGTCGCGTGAAAAGAGCCTTCTTTTCCTGTAATGCCTTGCACTAACACCCGTGTACTTTTATTGACTAATATGCTCATTCAAATCCTCCAACATTTATGTGTAAGGGCGCAACAAGCGGCGCCCCTACTTGTCTCTTCACAGCCCCAACGGGGCTGTATTATCGCTGGAGGCCGTTGCCTCCTAGTATCCCCATGTCATCCAGGCGACTTTGTATAAGATTGAGATGACCAGTAACAACGCGGCGACGGGAATCACCATCACAAACAACGATTGCACCAGTTCCAATTTTCCAATCGTTTTTATCCCAAACACAGCCAATGACCAACTAAAGACAACCAGCACAAAAACAATGGCCGATGTCTTTGGCAGAATCATCTCCTTTGAAAGAATGGCCAATGTCAGTGCGATAATGTAAGGCACCAATGCGTAAGATAGCACCATTCTCATTTTCTCTGGATGTACGGGTGTCCCCGAAATCTTAATCAGCCATGAAAAGAAATATCCAGCGAAATAGACAAAGCCAATGCCCGAAGCGAGCGCAGTCGTAACATAGAAGAAGATGCTTCTGTCCTCTGAATGCATGATCTGCCGCGCAAAGAGCAGTCCAAAAATGATTGAGAGAATCATCACATGCCGTTCATTGTGACGTTCCGATCCTTCCAAAAAGGTTTTCCTTGGAGAGACCATTACCCCCAAACAGCGCGCAAGAAGAGAGTCCACCATATTTATTCCGGTAGGGGTACGGCCATGCTGTGCCCCTATATTATTTTCCCGCCGCCACGATCTTTTGTGCACCGTCCCATAACGACTCGGCCACAACCAGATTGATTCCCGATGCGGCCAATAAGTCTCTCGCCTCCTTAGCATTTGTTCCTTCAAGACGAATGACCAACGGAACCGCACGCGCGCCACCCGCAGTCGGCGTCCCGACCGGTTTTCCAAAAGTGATCTCTTTTACCGCGTCGATAATGCCATGCGCAATGCGTTCGCACCGCACAATGCCGCCAAAGATATTGACGAAAACCCCCTTGACGTTGGTATCGGCCAAAAGAATCTGAAACGCCTCTTTGACCGTTTCTTTAGAAGCCCCGCCACCAACATCCAAAAAGTTTGCGGGCGATCCCCCAGCCAGTTTGATAATATCCATGGTGGCCATCGCAAGTCCCGCGCCATTGACCATACAGCCAATCGTGCCGTCGAGCTTCACGTAATTTAAGCCAAACGATGTCGCCTTGGTCTCTAGCGGTTCCTCCTCGTCCAAATCGCGTAAGGCATGGACATCTGGATTTCGGAACAAACTATTGTCGTCAAAGCCGACCTTCGCATCCAGCGCAATGAGTTTATTTTGTTTTGTAATAATCAGCGGATTAATTTCAATTTGCATTGCCCCTTTGTCCATAAAAAGGCGATAAAGATTTCCGATCAGCGCGACCCATTGGCCAATCACTTCTTTTGGTAATCCCAATTGAAAAGCGACCGCCCGTCCCTGATACGGCTGATATCCAAATACCGGATCAATCGGAAACCGAACAATTGCGTCAGGCCGATTTTCGGCGACTTCCTCAATCTCCATCCCGCCTTCGGTGCTGGCAATCAATGCGATATTCCCAGCCGCGCGATCCACCACGAGGCACAGATAAAGTTCCTTAGCAATATCAACCCCTTCTTCTATCAGCAGTTTTTTCACCTCTTTACCGTCTGGCCCGGTTTGATGGGTAACCAATATCTTACCCAATAAGTCTTTGGCAAAAACGTGAACCAAAGATTTTTCTTTGGCCAACTTAACGCCACCTGCCTTGCCGCGCCCCCCAGCATGAATCTGCGCTTTCACAACAGCAATGGGGCTATCGAGCGTATCCGCAACTGATTTTGCCTCTTCGGGTGAGAAGGCAACCTTGCCGTTTGGAATCGGTATGTGATATTGGGCAAGTAGCACTTTTGCTTGATATTCATGAATGTTCATCAATGACTCCTTTCACTTAGACTTCACATGCGATATTATATTATCAACAAGGGCGAGATCAACCTCTTCCTGTTAACGTTTGATATAGAGGTCATTTGGGTCGCTATAATAAAAAAGACTCGCTTCTTACAAATAATTTTATTACAATGGCGGCATGGATATTTTTCAGGCAATTATTTTGGGGATTGTCGAGGGACTCACCGAATTTCTTCCGGTCTCATCGACAGGCCATCTCATTATAACTGGCTATTTCCTTGGGCTATCAGGAGAGAAGGTGGCCACGTTTGAAGTCTTTATCCAGTTGGGAGCGATTCTTGCTGTTGTCTTTTCGTACAAAGAGCGCTTTTTGGGCTTGATTTCACTAAAAAGAACAAATCAATTTTCAGGTATGAATGGGTTAATCCTGCTTAGTTTAACCACATTGCCCGCGCTATTTTTTGGGGCGTTGGCCCATTCTTATATTAAACGGCATCTCTTTAATATGACAACGGTTGCATTGGGTTTGGGGCTGGGTGGCGTAATCATGCTCTTGGTTGAACGAAGAAATGCAGGCCAGACACAGGGGCATGTCCCTACACCTCGTGAGGGCATTGATCATTTAAACTGGAGAGATGCGTTGGCGATTGGCTTTTTTCAGTCCCTTGCCTTGTGGCCGGGGGTTTCTCGTTCGGGGGCGACTATTGTGGGGGGGATGATCCTTGGCATCCATCGGAAGACTGCCGCAGAATATTCTTTTTTGGCTGCTGTCCCGCTGATGTGTGCTGCAGTCATTTTTGATTTGATCAAAAGTGGGCCGCTCTTGCAGGCGTCGGACGCGCCGATCTTTATCGTTGGATTTGTTGTTTCCTTTGTCGCGGCAATGGGGGCCATTTCATATTTTGTTCGTCTCTTGGGACAGATTACTTTGAGCCCGTTTGGATGGTATCGTATTGCCATAGCCATTTTTATCTTGGGGTTGGTTCACGGAGCATTCTTGAAATGATCTGGCGGTTTTCTATTTTCTTGATTATTTTATTGAGCTTTGTTACCATGGAAGCGCGGGGTGCTGTCTATAGATGGACAGATGAAAATGGAATTATCCATTTTGCAGACGATCCCAAAAAGGTGCCACAAGCATATCGGGATAATGCAGAGAGGGCGGTTTCTCCTGATAAGTCAAAGTCAAAAGAGAGAGAGCATGCCATAAAACCGATTGTTTTGTTTGAGCAGAAGACGGATCTGCTTGGGAAAAACAAGAAATGGTGGCAGAATCTTGTCAGAAAATGGGAAGATAAAAAGAGAGAAGCGGAATATAAGATTGAAGAGATACAGATAGAAATAAGGCAGATAGAGTCCGATAGGCGGATTTTTGTCGGGACAGATAAAGAGAAGTCCCGGCTGACGCGGTTAATGCAAATCGCGGAGTTAAGAAAAAATGTAGCTATTCGAATGCTCACTGAAGGGCTTCCCGAAGAGGCTAGGAAAGCAGGTGCTCCAATGGAGTGGCTGACGAGTAGATCGTAAAGTAGGAGTGGGGGGCGAACCTCTGTGCCTGTCCGCTGTTTGTTCTAAAAATCTAAACAAAGGAAAATAAAAATGTCAGAATCCAGTGAGGCTGTGGTGGCGCAAAAGAGTCCTTATATTCAGGACATCGCTCCGGGAACCTATTTTTGGTGTCGTTGTGGACGATCTAAATCACAGCCGTTTTGCGACGGTTCCCATAGTGGCACTGCGTTCGTGCCCCTAGAAATCACGATTGACAAACAAAAGAGGGCAGCATGGTGCGGTTGCAAGCAGACCGGAACACCCCCTTTTTGCGATGGAACACACAGCGGGCTTTAACTTGCTCCACTTCCTGTCTCGACGCAACAGATCGCGGATGCCACGGCTCTCACGAGGGTAGGGGTCAGGCTTGCGCTATTGTATTATTATGGAAATGATGGCACACAAAAGTGAGGCCGCCAAGTCACCAGACTGGCTAAGCGTGAGGAGCGCGCACCAGTCCCATTTGGGACATGTTCCGTGTGGCACATGTTTTCGTGACACCCAGTCCCATTTTGGACATGTTCCGTGTGGCACATGTTTCTGTGCGACTACCCTCGCAGGGGTCGCACCCCTTTGGTATGTATAGAGTTACCTTTAAAA
>Ga0213870_1000854_pt1 | contig 14128 bp, 19 predicted proteins | sample WICALVC2017_Meta_FD_160119 | JGI IMG/M metagenome (GOLD analysis project Ga0213870, IMG submission 160119) | Freshwater microbial communities from subterranean cave lake in Wind Cave National Park, South Dakota, United States - WICALVC2017 | ecosystem: Environmental > Aquatic > Deep subsurface >... | reverse complement strand
GGCTTAAAGAGCATGACGCCGTCAAACCTGTTGAGAAATTCAGGCCTGTAGATTCCTTCTTTAAACAGGTAGTCTATCATCTCCTGCTTTAAGAGGTTGAAGTCTTTGTTTTCTTTTATTGCCTGCAAAATGAGCTGGTACCCTGCGTTGGAAGTAGCAATAACTATGGTGTGCTGGAAGCTCACTTTTCTGCCAAGGCCGTCTGTGATATGGCCTTCGTCAAGCACCTGTAAGAAAAGGTTGAGAATGTTAGGATGCGCTTTTTCCAGCTCGTCCAGAAGCACCAAAGAAAATGGATTCTCTCGAACCTGCGTGGTGAGCAAGCCCTGTTGTTCAGCTGAACCCAGCAAGCGCTCCACATCCTTTGGGTTTTGGAATTCAGACATGTCAAGGCGAATCATGCGGTTTTCCGAACCAAAGTACACTGCTGCCAATGCTTTTGCGGTTTCTGTTTTGCCCACTCCCGTGGGCCCCAAAAAGAGAAAGCCTCCCATTGGCCCTGATCTTTTTGACACCTCAGAACGCGCTCTCCTCAAGGCAGAAGACACCTCCCCTACTGCTTCTTCTTGGTTAATGATTCTTTTGTGAAGAAGGTCTTCAAGGCTTAAGAGAACTTCCCGTTCTTTTGTTTCAATTTCTCCTATAGGAATTTGGGTTTTTTCAGAGAGCACGTATGCCACGTGCCTTGGCAAAAGAACTTTTTCTTTTGTTTGGCTAAGATATGCAATTGCTTCTTCTAAGAGCTCAATGGATTTTCTTGGCTGGGGCACTCCCTGCACATACTTTGAGGAAAGCGCAATCGCGTCACGGAGAGCAGGATACGAAATGATTCTTTTGTGTTTTTGTTCCAGCCCTCCAACAAATTGTTCCAGCACAGGAAGGGTTTGTTCATCTGTGATTTCGCCAAGTTCCACTGGCGCCAAAAGCGCGGTTATCGAAGCGTTCTGTTCAAGATATTTGTGGAGCCCTTGAAACGTGGTGATGCCAATGAAAGGAAAGTTTGTGACGCGAAGATACGGCGCCAAGACTCCGGTGATATCTACTGCGCCAGGCCTTCCTGCACCTCCAACAAAGTTATGCAATTCGTCAATAATGAGCACCACGTTTCCTGCGCTGGCAACTTCTCTGAAAATAGTATCCAACGTTCTTTCAAGCTCTTCAGGTTGTGTTATTCTTGCAAGAAGCGCCTGGATATCAAGTTCCACAAACCGTTTGTAGTTTATCTCGTTCAGGGTTTCTCCAAGAGCGCTAGCATACGCAAGGTTGAACACAAGGTTTCTTCGTCCTGAACCTGGCTCCCCTACGAGCAAGGCATTATTGGTTTGCTGCTGGCTGAGAACTCTCTCCAACGAGGAGCGTTCGTCTTTATGGCCTATGGTAAGAGGAACGCCTTGTTTTCTTGCAATTTCCGAAAGGTCTGAAGAAAAAGCGTCTAAGGTTGGGGTGTATCCTGCGGTCCAGTTGCGCGCAAGGGTTCCTCTCCTGCGCAAGTTCTTCATTTCCCAGAATCTCTTTCCTGCTTTTTTCTGTGTTTCAAGCGATTCTGCCCAATCTGTAAGATTACGGATGTCTTTTGTAAAGAGGTTTGCCTGCACCAGAGTTTTTTGGAACACTGGGTGGTGTTCTGCAAGAGCCACCAACGCGTCTCCCGTGCTGACGATTCCTTTCTGAATCACTTCATCAATGCCCAAGGACTCTTTTGAAGCCTGCAACAACTTAAGAAGAGTTGCTGTATCAATAAGGCTGCGGTTGAGCAAGTTTTCAAAAAGCTTGTCTTGTTTGAGGAGCAACATAAGAAGGTTGGAGGCAGAGCCCTTCGACAAGCTCAGGGCGAGCGCAAGCTCAAAAGACATACCCCCTACCATTGAAGATTTTAATTTCTCTTGAAACAGTTCCAAAAGCGCAATGGCGCCAAACAAAGAAAGAGAAAGAACCATGAAACCAGAGAGCTTCTCAAGAAGTGCTTGGTCGTAGCGACTGCCTAAAAATCCATAGAGAAAAATGCCAAGAAAAACCCAGAAAAGCCAGTAGGCAACAACCCTCACTTTTTTGAGAAAGCCAAGATGCAAAAACTGGTAAAATACAACTGCTTTAGAAGGTGGAGAATCCATAAGAAAATCCAAGTACAATAGCAATCGGCAAAAGGAACCACGCAACAAGGGTTGCTAAAGCTGCTGCAAGAAGCGCTGCTTCTGTTGCGAGGCCCGCAACAATGAGAACGCTTCGGATCAAAGCTCCTAAGATTCTTGAGATGAGGTTGGAAGCTGCGGCTTCAAGCAACCTGGCAATGTTGAATCCTTTTCCTGCTGCAAACTGGATTTTTCTCCAAGGAGCAAAGATTGTTTTAAGAAGGAGCGGGAGCGAAAAATACTCCAGGTTAAAGAGAAGAATGTTTCTCCAGGCCTTGGCAATTTCCAAAGGCATTTGCGCAAAATGCCACACGACATATTCAAAGGCAATGCTAAAAATCATTAAGGTATTGTACCACAGCTTCGCTACACCTCAAGAGCAGGGTTTTGCCTGAGTTCTTTTTTCTTAGACTGTCGGCGTTTTACTTCAAGACGTTTTCGTTGTGCGGCTGGTGACGGTTGCGTGCGCAGTTTTCTTGGCTTGCGCGGTTTGTTCAATGCATCCAGGCGCTTTTTTAGGCGTTCAAAGGCAATCCTTTTGTTCTGCGTCTGGGTTCGCTCGTCTCTCACCACAATAACTACGCCGCTTGGGATGTGTTGTACACGCACCGCGCTTGCAACCTTGTTCACGTTCTGGCCGCCAGGCCCCGAAGCACTTCGAAAGAATATAACCTTTGTATCTTGTTTTAGGCTTTTTTCGTCAGTAGAAAACATAGGGTGGGCGGTATAGGAATCGAACCTATGCTCTGTGCAATGTGAATGCACTGTTTTACCATTAAACTAACCGCCCTTTAGGTTTGTGTATACCACGAATCTGATATAATGGGAACATGCGGATCTTTGAGTTTCATTTTAATCCCAAAGCAAGGAAAGACCGGTTTTTCAAAACGTTTTCCTTTGAGAAGGTTCTTGTTGGGAAAGATTTCACAACAAACGTGTACGGCATTGGGGAGCTTGCAAACGCCCTCCCGCAAAACTCCAACTTTCTTGATAAAATTGCACACTTGGTGAGCGAGGAATACAGAACGCAAGGGAAGGGCGTTGTGACTCCAGAAATCGTCTTCAAAAAAGCGCTCAGAGAAGTCAACAGCTTCTTGTCTAAAGAAAGCAAGCAAGGAAATGTTGACTGGCTTGGCAACCTTCACCTTGTTTTTGTTGCGTTTTCTTTTTTCCCAAGAGCTCGCAAGGTTACGTTTTCTCTTGCAAAATCTGGCAACATACAGGTGTTCTTGGCTAGGAAAAACCAGCTTGTAAACATTGCAAAAGACAAAACGCTTGAAAGCGCAGTTGTGGGAAAGCTCTTTGCTGAGGATAAGCTTATGGTAGTTACCCACGAACTCTTCGCATTTTTGGAGTCCGCCAACCTTCTCTCCGACCTTGCGTTTCTCAAAGAACAAAAGCAGTATCAGCAGCTTCTTAAGCAAAAAGAAAAAGAGCTTCGTAAAGTAGCTGGAGTTCTGTTTATTGGGGTTATTGAAGAGCTCGCTCCCCTCGCGCAGCCAAAAAGAAACCCGAAGGCGTTTCTCCGGGTTTCTTTTTTCCGTTCCCTTTCGTCTTCAGCAAAAAAGAGAATTGTTCTTGTAGTATTGCTCTACGCCGTCTTAATGGCAGGTTCCCTTTTGTTTAAGTAGTGCCTATTGAAGCTCCACTTTTGCTCCGGCTGCGTCAAACTTTTTCTTGAGTTCTTGGGCGTCTTCCTTTTTCGCGTTCTCTGCAACAACCTGAGGCCCTGAAGCTGTTGCGTCCACAAGATCCTTTGCTTCTTTCAGCCCTTTGCCTGTTGCGTCTCTTACCACCTTGATTACCTCAATCTTTTTGTCCCCCACTGCGGTAAGCACAACGTTGAACGAGCTTTTTTCCTCCTTGTCCGCCTCCGCTGAAGCTTCGGCGGATGCCGCAACTGCTACGGGGGCAGCCGAGGAAACTCCAAACTTCTTCTCAAGGATCTTTACCAATTCGGCAAGATCAAGCACCGTGAGCTTTTCAATGCTTGTGACGAGAGCTTTAAACTTTTCCGGAATTTGTACTTCGTTTTCTTCGGTCATTTGTTATTGGTCATTTGTTATTAGTTGGCAGTTTTGGCTTGAGCCAAAACTCGTATCAGACCTTTGGTGTTTCCCTGGAGCACGTTCATGAATCCAGATATAGGGTTCGTGAGCGTTCTCATAAATTGGCTCAATAATTCTTCTCTTGCTGGAAGCTGGGCTAACTGCATGATGTGTTGTTCGTTTTGCAGGGCTCCCTGGAGGTATGCTCCTCGTAATTTGAAATGCTCGTTTATCTTTGCGAACTTATATGCTTCTTTCAAGGCTGGAAAAGGGTCAGAGGCAGGAAAGATTGCTGCAATCTCTCCTGCCATGTGTTTGAGATTAGCTTGGATGCCTCTTTTTTCAAAGACCTTCGCCAGCAATGTTTTCTTTGCAACCTGGAGTTTGGCTCCTGTTTTTTTTAGGCTTGCCCTCAACACTCCCAAGTCTTTGATTTTTAACCCTGCAACGTCAACAAACACCATGGATGGAGTTTTTTCAACTTGCTGTTCAAGCTTCTCTACTATTGTCTGCTTTTGTGCTTTTGTCTTTGGCATGTTCGCTGCTGCTCACCGCCGATTTACGCTGATGTTAGCTGATTTACGCTGATATAAATAAAAACTGCGGATATTCCGCAGGCAGGATAAACCCGAAACCGGGCAATTTCCTGCGTAGGATTTATCCCTTCGACAAGCTCAGGGCACCTACGGTCTGCGGAAAGGTCTGGGGGGAGGAGGTCCGGGTGGGACTTATCGCCAGACCCTGACAAGAGGTTCTGAGCGATCTCTCCTCCCCTTTGAGAACGTGCAGGAGGTGCATATTCGTCGAATGACTGAGCAACACCCGACGACAGCAAGCTGATCCTGCAGCTCTGCTTTCTTTCTTACTCTATATGGAAACGTCTGTCAAGAGCTTGTGCTGGATGAGTACGTGGGTAATGTGAGGGTGTGCGAGGACGGACTTCGCACAGAATTTATTTTAGGTACTTGGCTTTTGCGAGGTTGTGGTCTTCTAAGGTTTTGCTGAAAATGGTTTCTCCGGTGGGCGTGGAGAGATAGTACCAGTACGGGCTTTCTGTTGGATACAGAGCGGCGAGAATGCTTTCCATGCCAGGGTTTCCAATGGGGCCCAAGGGTAACCCTGGATATTTGTAGGTGTTGTAGGGAGAGTCAATCTGCGTGTCTTCTGTAGATACCTTTACCGTGTGCTCGCCTTTTGCATATGAGACAGTTGCGTCCACTTGCAGAGCTATGCCTGCGGCCAGCCGTTTCCAGAGAATGCCGGCAACTATTTTACGGTCTTGGAGCCCCCGCACCTCTTTCTCAAGAAGAGAAGCCATGGTAACTATTTGAAAGATGGTTTTCTTTTGTCTTTGTGTTTCTGTTTTGAGTTGCGGAGTAAAGTGTTTGTCAAAGTTCTGGAGCATTCTTTGCGCAATGGACTCTGGGGTTTCATCGGTTCTCACAAGATAGGTGTCGGGAAACAGGTATCCCTCAAGGCTGAGGAACTCAAGAAGGCTTGGATAGTCTTTTACACTCCAGCCCTCCACAAAGGTTACAGCTTCTTTGTGCACGTCTCCTGTTGCAAGTTTGCGTACGATCTGAGACAAAGAAAGCGAAGGACTCAAAAGATACTCCCCTGCCTGCAGCTTATGGGAAACTCCCTTGAGAAAACTGTAGGCCTGGAAAAAAGAGGAGGAACGTATAAGTTCTTTACGCTCAAGTTCTTTTGCAATATCCTTGGTCCCCTGCCCTTTTTTAATTTTAAATATGGCCTCTGTTTTATCTTGAAAGTAGAGAGGAGCTGAAATTTGTATGGAGAGCCAGAGCACGAGAAACATCAGCCCGAGAACTCCTGCAAGGTTGAGCCATGTTTTTTTCATTGTGCTTTGGTTATAAACGGCACAAACACAAATCCTTTGTATTCTTTTTCATAAAATTCATCTCCATTTTTTGTGAACACCCAAATAGAATTTTCAATGGGTACCACAATATTTCCTTTGTCTTTGAGCTGTTCCTTCCATGCTTTTGGCAATTCTTTTTTGTGCAATGCCGCAGAAACCAAGATATGGTCATAGGAAGCCGCAGGAGAATATCCTTTGGAACCGTCATCGCACAAAAAGAGCACGTTCTTCATTTGCGCAAGATTTTTCTTTGCGCGCTCTGCAAGTTCTGGGATAAGTTCAATACCCACAACTTTTCCTTTAGGGCCTACAATATGGCTAAGGAGCGCGCTTGTCCAGCCAGACCCTGCTCCAATATCAAGCACTTTCTCTCCGGCTTTTGCCCCAAGTTTTTCCAACATAAATGCAACAACCGTGGGCTGGGAGTTTGTTTGCCCTTGCCCAATCGGAAGCGCTGTATCAAGAGATGCAAGTTCTTGCACTTCTTGCGGGAGAAAATCTGCTCTTCTCACTTCTTGAAATGCCTTAGCAATCGAGTCCATAAGCTTATGCGATGAATGATGAATTTTCCATTGAGGTGGTCAATCTCGTGCTGAAAGATACGGCTCACTAACCCCGTAGCTTCTATTGTTACTTCTTTGCCCTCTGGCGTGAGGGCCAATACCTCAACGCTTTTTGCCCTTTTTACTTTCAAAAAAAGACCGGGGAAACTCAAACAACCTTCCTCGTCTTCTTCTTTTTCTCTGCTTTGTTTGAGAATCTGGGGGTTCAAAAATGCGTGGTTTCCTTTTTTGTCTTTCACAATGATGAGGCGTTTTGAAGTGCCTACTTGGGGAGCGCAAATACCAATTCCGTTGTTTGCATCCATGGTTTGTTTCATTTGCACAATTAAAGAGAGTGTTGTTTCGTCAATGCGCTCAACCTCTTGTGCTCTGGAACGGAATATTTGCGATGGATATGTAACAATTTTAAGCATAAATCAAGATGATATGAAGGGTGTGGATAAATCTCTTCCCATGCTTGCTTGCTCCTGGTATACTATCTGAAAGGTCGGAGATGCATTCTTTTATAACTTCTATACTTAAGTATATCATACTTTCAAATGCCGCTATCTTCTGAACTTTTTGCAAACTCCCAAGTACAGATTATCTTGATTCTTGTTGGAGTTGACGTGATTCTTGGCGTTCTTGGAGCGCTTATGAGAAAGGACTTCCGCTTGAGCAGGTTGGCAGACTTTATGAAGAAAATGGTGGTGGGGTATGTTTTGGGCTTTGCAGTGGTTCTTATGGCTGCTTCTGCCCAACCCTCCCTTGCCTTTCTTGCGCCGGTTGCATTTATACTTGTGGTTGTAGCCCTGGCAGGATCCATTTTGCGCAACCTTGGAAAGCTCGGCTTGCCGCTTCCAGGTTCCAACATGGTGTAGTTGACAGTACAGTATACAGATAGCAAACCGCCCCGTCATCCGACAGGGCGAGTTTGTTTTTGGCAGGGGCGGGAGGAATCGAACCTCCGACGAAGGTTTTGGAGACCTTCGTGATACCACTTCACCACACCCCTAATGTGAGTATTCTCACATTCTAACAGTCCAACATTCTAACGTTTATCTCTTTGTTTCCTTGTGGCTTGTGTGCTTTCTGCAGTGCTTACAATAGCGCTTCAAGTCTAACTTTGTCTCAAGCGCGCGCTTTGACTTGTGCGCAGAATAGTTTAAGTTTTTGCACACGCTGCACTGCAAGTTTGTATACGCTTTTCTTTTTGTTGCCATTGTTCGCTGCGGCTCACCGCTGATTTACGCTGATTAGTAGCTGATTTACGCTGATACTTTCTCTGAGCCGAGACCGGGATTTGAACCCGGGACCTACTCCTTACCATGGAGTTGCTCTGCCACTGAGCTACCTCGGCGTGGGCGGTAGAGGACTCGAACCCCTGAAGCCCGAAGGCACCACGTCTACAGCGTGGCGTAATTGCCGCTATACGAACCGCCCCTATCATAAATATGTAGCATAGATTTTACTGTTTGCCAACAATTCGCCCGTGTTTTTCTTTCCATTCCCCTATCTTTTTATGGTTTCCGGAAACCAGCACTTTTGGTACTTTCCATTTTCTAAAAACTTCAGGTCTTGTATATTGAGGATACTCAATAAATGCTTTCTTTATTTTTCTCTCTTTGAGAAACTGAGGTTTTCCTACAACTCCTGGAATAAGGCGGGCTACAGCTTCAATAACCGTCATTGCCGGGATTTCCCCGCCCATAAGAACATAGTCTCCTATAGAGATCTCCTCGTCTGCAATGTGCTTTGCCACTCTTTGATCCACCCCCTCGTATCTCCCGCAGACGAAGATAAGCTGGTTGAGTTTCGAGTATTCGTACGCCTTTCTCTGGGTAAATTTCTTTCCACGCGGAGTAAAGAGTATGACTTTTGACTTATGACTTATGACTTTTGACTTCAGGGTTGAAACCGCTCGATAGACGGGTTCAATCCGCATCACCATGCCGAGCCCTCCGCCATAGGGTTTGTCATCAATGGTTTTGTGTCTATCTTTTGCCCATGTCCTGAGATCGTGGGCTTGAATTTTCAGCAACTTCTTTTTTTGCGCGCGTTTTAACAACGACTCTTTCCCAAAGGCCTCAATAAGTTCTGGAAAGATTGTGATAACGTCAAAACGAATCATAAACCCTTCAATAAACTCAGGGTAAACAAAAACGGCGCACCCTATATGATAGCACCGTTCTTGCCCCGAGCAAAGTCGAGGGGTTAAATTTTCAGGTCTTCCAGGGGTTCTTTCGCTCTTGGGCCTCTCCCGCCTTCGGGCTCCTCAATTTTGAGGTTTACCCTGGCGTGGTTCTTGAGCCCTGAAATGCGTACAATGGTTCTAATTGCTCTTGCAGTGGAGCCCTCGCGGCCAATTATTTGGCCCATGTCTTCAGGGTGCACTTTTAAGAGAAGGAGAACACCCATTTCGTCTACCCTGCGGTCTACTACAACGTCTGATGGGTGGTCTACCAATGCCTTCACCACATAGTCTAGAAGATTCTGGTATTCTGGTGTTTCTTCTGCCATAGATGCAATTCGTGTGTTCAATTCAATGCTTCGACCTTTGCCATTCTGTTTATCGGTGTTCTGCAAATATCGTATCGTAGATTCAAGAGAAGTGTCAAGGGGCAAGCCCCGTATCAATTCCCGGAGCGGCCAGACAGACACTATAGTGAACAAATAACACGTATGTTTCATTTGTTCACTTTCCTGCCAGTACAATTTCCTAACAATTGTTAGATTATTGTACTCCAGCGTTTTACTTCTCAAGGTGCTGCTGTTTGAGGCACTTCCCCATCAGAATCCACTACTTCGACAAGCTCAGTACTGAACTTTGATGGATGGACTCGGGGAAGCTCGGGATTCTTTATTTTCTCCCTTGCTTCCCCGACTCCTTATACATGTCTGACCCTTCGGCTGGGGCTTCTGGATTAGGCTGTTATTGCACCGAATACTTTCCGGTGCATTTGGGCGCTCTCGGGGTCTTCTGGGTGGTAACGGTAGTGCAGGTGTAGCACCCCGGCCCTGGACTCATCTGGTTTGATGGATACTCGCCCATCAATCAGGAGTCGTAGGAGGGCACCGTGTACCTTTCCATATGAAACACTTGGCAGCTTGTGGAGGATGTTACACCCCCACTCCGTCGCCTCACGAGGTGCCAAGACCGTGACAAAGCCACGATTTGCTGCGTCTCGTAGGTGATCCAAAACGGATTCCTGAACCGATACCTTAGTGGTCATGATACTCTCCTTTTTCTCACTCCAGATTTTCTCCAGAGCGGCGAGATGAACACTAACTCTGTCTTTCACTCCTAATCTTTCATATCTTTGAGCGTTTCTGGCTAATGTTCACTTCGCCGCTGTGAAGTTTTTCTTAAGGTGCTAATTTCTTCCTCTGAATCCACCACTCTGAGCTTGTCGAATTGGTGATGAACTCGGTGGAATGGAGGTTATTTGATAACAGAGAACCTCCTACAAACTCCGATGAGCAAGATTTCTGCCCTTAACTATTTGCGTCCCCTTCGGTTTAGGTCTTGGCAACTCGTTGTTAACGGTTGATGCTTCTCAGATAGGCGATGAGGTTGTCCAGACCCTGTTCACCAATTGCTGGTAGTACACGAGCCGCCCTGAGGGCCCGTCTCAGCTCTTCGCTTAGATGGGCGTAGTAGGTTGTACCCGCTCTTTGTTCGGCCTCAACCCTTTCAGAAAGTTTAGCCACAGTGCTTCTCCTTTCGTTTAACTTGGGTCCGAGCTGAAGACGAATGTTCATCTCCAATTCGGACCCAAATTGTTCTAAAGGTGCTGTGCCCTTCCGTAGCTCGCCAGCTGGCGAGCGAAGGAGGACTGTCCAATCTCTTAAACCCACCCTTCGACTACGCTCAGGGTAAATCACCTGAACACAAACGATGAGCTTGAGAGATTGTTGACATTCTATCCTGAATACTTACAATAATACCATGGCAGAACAAAACGTTGAAAAACTCTTAGATAAGCAAACAAAGGTTATTCTGAATGCTGTTGATAGAAAGCTTGGTCTTACCGATCGGAAAATCGATCTTCTTGATAAACGAATGGACATGTTTGAAATACGGTTACAGGCGGTGGAAATTAGAATTGATAAAGCGGAAACAAGAATTAACCAGAAGCTCGATAGACTTATCACCACCCTAGATAAGTTTCTCAAACGCATGACCGACATGGAAGACGAATTCACTCTCATGAAACAAGATCTCAATCGTGTCAAACAGGTACTCAAAACGAAACTCGGCGTTGATTTGTTGTAAAGAACTTTTCCACATTTCACCGCGGCAAGCTGAACACTAATCTTCTTTGGATCTCTGTAATGAATCAATAACTTGGGTCCTAAATTAACTAATGTTCACTTTGCCGCTGTGAAGATATTTAAAGGTGCTGTCCAATCTCTTAAACCCATCACCATCCCCTGTTTTCTACGACCGTAGAAAAGTGGTTATACTTTGTGGTGAGCTTGAGAGATCGGGGAAGATTTTGCATTCCATTAACATGGAGTTGATTGCATTATCTTCCCTTTCTTCTGGCAGCGCGCCTTGCGGTACGCTCCCTTACGATACGAAGATGAATCTCGGCGAGAGCCACATCCCGCACAACCTCTTCTTCTGTACGGGAAGGCTGAGGAAGCTTTACGATTACCCACTTTTCATCAAGAAAAGATAGAGTTTTCGTGGGATTCTCGTCACTTCCTTCTAGGGTAAACACCAGACCTTTCTTGATTGCCCACTCGAGTTGTTTGAGTGGCATCGCGTCCTCCTTTGGGGATGAACCTGCCCAAGTAGACATGATGTACATGAGCAGGCTCATCTTTATGGTCAGAGACCAATAGATTCCAAGGACCGCATGATCGAGAACGGGGTTCCGTCCGGGCGAATTCCTTCCACCAATCCTTGCCTTTCCTTGCGGGAGATTACAATATTGGTGATCACGGTTCCGTCTCGGAGAACTCTCCTCCCGTTTGGGGGGATGATTTGTCCGTTCTTCTTAGCATCATACTTGGCGCCTACGTATCCCTTCCTATCCATTGAAAGAGCTTCCTGTCCCCTGCCTGCCATAACGGTCAGGCCTTCTTACGGGGCCTCCACACATCCACACGCTTGAACCCTGAGCTTGTCGAAGGGCTCAAGTGTGCGGGCGAGGAATGTGAGAATCTCAGGTTCAACTATATTCACAGTATAGCATAGACTACCAAAAAAGTCAAGGGCGCGCTTGTGCGCCCTATTTTACCTCTTCTGGTGTAGCTACAACAGGTTGTGCTGCTTCAGTTGCAGGCTTGCCCGCCGAAGCCCCGAGCGGACCCGTGGTGAGCGGAGTCGAACCAGTCGAGGGGGCGGAGGCGGGTTTCTTAGCGAGCTTGTGCTTTGGGATTTTTTTGCCTTCTATCACCTTGTCTTGTATCAACATGTTGTGAATAGTTGCGGAAGGCTGGGCTCCCACAGAAATCCAGTATTTTATTCTCTCGCCTTTCAATATTTTTTCTTTGGTTGCGGGATTGTAAAACCCAACTTCCTCCACAAAACGGCCTCCTGTGGAAGATTTTTGTTTTTCTGTCACAACGATTTTATATGACGGGTAGTTTTTCCTACCGGTTCTGTGTAGTCTTATTACAAGCATAATGTATCAACGAATAGCGAATCAGGTTACGAATAAACGAATTCGTATATTCGTATGAAATTCGTAATTCGTTGATGTTATCACCATTGCTTTATTTTCAAAGCGTTCCTTGCGGCTGCCTCCTCTGCCTCTTGCTTTGAAGAGCCCTCCCCTTCTGCCACTAATTGCGTATTGAGGAACACGCCTATCTTGAAATGCTTTGCGTGGTCTGGCCCCCACTCTTCCAAGGTTTTGTAGTTTGGAGTAACGCTCTCTTTTTCTTGGGCCATTTCTTGGAAGCGCGACTTTGCGTCTTCAAACTCCTTTGTTTCAAGAATATGGGGAAGTTTGGAGAGAAGGTGCCTCGCTATAAACTTTTCGCATACTTTAAAGCCCTGGTCAAGATACAAGGCACCCACAAAGGATTCAAACGAGTTTGCCAAAATATAGTCTCTTGCCTTGCCGGTTTCTTTTTCCTCGCCTTTTGAAAGCATGAGGTAGTCATTAAACTCAAGCTCTCTTGCAAGAAGAGACAGCATTGATGCCTTCACAAGCGCCGCTCTCCAGGTTGTAAGCTCTCCTTCTGGTTCTTGAGGGTATGTCTTGTAAAGATACTCTGTCACTACAAGCTCCAGCACTGCGTCTCCAAGGAATTCCAGGCGCTCGTTGTGCTCCCCATCAAAATCTTTGTTTTCATTGAGGTAGGAGCGATGGGCGAATGCATTTCTCAAAAGCGACTTATCCGAGAACTCTACCTTTAGTTTTTTTTCTAAGAGAGAAAGATCTTTCATTGGCCGTCCTGTTCAATTCCTTCTGTTTCTCTAAATACCGTGCCCAACACCCCGTTCACAAACTTGCCTGAACTCTCACCGCTAAAGTTCTTGCCAAGTTCAATTGCTTCGTTCATGGCAACTTTTGGGGGAACCGCTTCTTTGTCTCCGTAGAGGAGTTCAAAAAGTCCCAGGCGAAGAACGTTTCTGTCAACAATGGTAATTTGGTTCAGAGGCCATTCAGGAGCAGCTTTTTCAATGATGGTATTGAGCTGAGAAAGGTGCTCTAACACGCCTTGTGCAAGATTGCGTACAAACTGCTGATTTGATTCGTCCAGCCCTGGGCCAAACTCTTTGATGTTTCTTTCTACAATGGAATTTAACGCACTCTCCTTTTTGCCGAAAAAATCCCATTCATACAGGGACTGCATGGCAATAGATCGTGCAAGGTGTCGTGAAGCCATTGTTCGTTGCTACTCACATTACCGCGGATTTATACGGATTCTGCTGATTTATACTGATATCGTATCCGCATAAATCCGCCGTATCAGCATAAATCAGCGATTTTGTTTATTTTTTGCTTTCTTTTCTTTCTTGGCAAGCTGGCTAAGCACGTCTACAACCTGCCGTCCTTGGTACATGCCGCAATATGGACACGCCATATGAGGAAGAATCTTTTTTGCGCACTTTTTGCACAAAACTAATCCAGGGTTCTTTAAAAAGAGGTGCATTCTTCTTTGGTCTCGTCTAGAGCTTGAGCGGTGTTGCTTTGGAACAGCCATTCCAACACTCTATCACAAAAAACTTTTCCTGTGAAGAGGGCAAAGTCCGTGTTTTTTAATGGCTCGAAAATGCAGCCTTGTGCCATACCCTTTGTGCTTATGGAAACCGTAGTGCGGGTATTTCTTGTGGTAGCGTACCATGAGGCGGTCGCGCTTTACCTTGGCAATAATGGAAGCCGCGGCGCAGGAAAACACTTTTTCGTCGCCTTTTACAATCGATTTTTGGGAGATGGGCACATCAATACTCATGTTTCCGTCAAGAATCAGAAAATCGACAATAGAGTCTTTTTCACGACCGTTAAAAAGAGAAGATTGGAGTTTGCATTCTAAATTTTGAAGCGCCTTTCTCATTGCAAGCTT
>Ga0213870_1000853_pt1 | contig 14151 bp, 10 predicted proteins | sample WICALVC2017_Meta_FD_160119 | JGI IMG/M metagenome (GOLD analysis project Ga0213870, IMG submission 160119) | Freshwater microbial communities from subterranean cave lake in Wind Cave National Park, South Dakota, United States - WICALVC2017 | ecosystem: Environmental > Aquatic > Deep subsurface >... | reverse complement strand
CAGGAAACGAGGTTCAGGTATCATGGACAGCCCCAGCCAATTTTATTTATAACTACACCATCACCGCAGTAGACACGTCAGGCAACCTGGCAGCAAACGCAACCTCAAGCACAGTCAGCTTGAGCCCTGTAGCTCACTATCGAGTTTATAGAAACGACACTCTGCTAGGAACATCAAGTACTACAAGCTTCACAGACACGCCAGGAACACTCAGTGTCTACACGTACAGCATAACAACAGTATCAGATGCAAACACTCTTGCCGGAAGCAATGGTACATCATCTGCAATTGATCTAAGAGACACAACAGCTCCATCTGCCGCAACATCTGTCACAGCCACAGCATCAGGCAAACAAGTCTCAGTTAGTTGGACTGCATCCAGCTCGAATGACACATCCTATTATAGAGTATATAGAAACAACACCCTAGTTGGTTCATCTGGTAATGTAACATCATTTACCGATAGTCCAACCTTCGGCGACACAACTGCACCCGGAGCTCCTTCAGGAGTGACAGCAACTATAGCTGTTAATAATGCAACCTATAGAGAAGTTCAACTCACATGGACAGCTCCAGCCAATTCAATCTTCAATTATAGCATCAACACTGTGGACACTTCAGGCAATGCAGCAGCCACCAACGGTACTCTGTTATCAGGCGCGGCAAGCGTTAGCCCAGTTGCTTATTACCGAATCTATAGAAACAACACTCTATTAGACACATCAAGTGCTACAAGCTTCACCGACACGCCAAATGCAGGTATATATGTTTATAGCATAGAAACAGTAAGCGATGCAGTTGTTCGCAGTTCTTCAAATGGAACATCCAGTGGTGTATCACTAGGCGAGTTGGTGGGTCCAACGATAACAATAACAGTACCTGGAGCAGCCAATGTCACCAGCACAACGCCAACAATATCATTCACTGTTATCGACAACGATGGGGGAGTGGGGGTTGATATAAACACTATTGCAGTCAATATATCAGGATTCAACGCCACACGGGATTGCCTGAGAAACAACGATTTGAACTATACATGCACATACACAGCGAACACCCTGACAGATTCAGTCAACCACACAATAACCGTGGCGGCAAAGGACAAGTTCAGCAATCCTGCTACAAACGCGACAAGGAACTTTGGCGTCAACTCAGCTGCAGGAGTAACAGCAAGCTTGAATTCATCTGACACAAGCGCTATTGCTGACAACACATTCGCAAACGGCTGGTCATTCACGTTCAACATCACGCTCGGCGGGACGACAAGCAATGTAACAACTGTCAACGCTACGGCTGTGAAGATAGCCAACTGGACACGTGTAGGTGGGAGTGATACTATAGTTACAGCAGGAAACACAATTATGAACTACACAATATCCAACGGCACTGCAGCGACATACTATGTCTCCCATAACTACAACGCAACTGACACCATCTATCCACTGCAAGATCTGCACACGAGCTCGGTACCGATAAATGGAACAGTGACGATATACATGAAGATACCTGCAGCGACAGTGCCAGGCACATACTCGACAACATTCACATTCGGCTCATGGAGTGTGGCTCTGACAGGTGGTAACCCAACGTAACGGGGGTAAAGCAGTGAATGATTACAAAATCTTTACAACATTTTTGTTAGTATTTGTTCTATTGGTTCCTTTAGTTTTTGCTCCTCCGGCAGGCGAAACTTCTGTAACTATTACAACTAGTGGAGGGGCAGGTCCTGGAACAGGCGGACAAACAAACTTAAAGTCAGATGGCGCATCATGCTCTGTTGCAAACGAGTGCACGAATAGTTTTTGTGTTCACAATATCTGCAGGTCAGCATCAACATTCTGCGGGGATGGCTCTTGTGATTCTGGAGAAAGCTGTTCATCTGATGATTCTGCATGCGCGTCAGGATATGCTTGCACAAACGGTTGTGTAGCAAAACCAGTAGCGGCACCTAGCGGCGGGGCTGCAGCTCCGACCCCTACACCGACTCCAACTCCTGCACCTGCCCCTGCTCCAACCCCAACTCCAACACCGACAGTTACCCCGCCAATACAAGTGGTTGCAGTCAAGCAAACCATTACCGAGAAACAAACTATACAGGAAGTTGTCACAGCTATCAAGCCGGCTGATTTGGGCGTGGAGACGATAAAAATTGAAAATCTGGAAGTTACGAAGACAGGGGTAGCAGAAACAACAACTACAACTCAAGCACCGATTCTTGAAAAGGTTGTAGAAGAGGCCATTAAAGCCGCCACAGAAGAACCTGCCAAGCAAGTGTTGAACGAAATCAAGCAGGCCGTGTCTTCAGGCTCGTCGTCCCCTGTCTCTGTCAGCACGACAGTAGAAGTTTTCGAGGTTAAGGAAAAGACAACTGAAAAGACAGCGTTTTCATCAAAGATCACCTTAACCCTCAAAGCCGATAAAGAGCTGAAGGATGTCAACATAGTCGAGGTTATTCCAAAGTCGGTCGCCGCCAGCATATTGGAAGTTGTATTCTTGGGCGAGAAGCCGAAAATTTTGCAGGCGGATCCGATAGTCCAGTGGATATTCCCTGTAGTTGAAGAAGGCGAGACGAAGTATCTTTCCTATCAAGTCGCGAAGAAGGTTGAAAAACTGGAGACAAAAACAGTTGCGGTGGCTGAAGCTGCCCTGCCAGAGGCAAAGCCAGAAGCACCGTCATTCACTTACGTCTATATTCTCTTGGGTGCAGTGGTTGCGGTTGTGGTCGTCTATTTCCTTTACAAAAAGTTTTCTCATGCTTCTCCAGGAAAGCCGACACAATTTAAATATACGTACAAGCCGAAATGATTCTTATGCCGGTAGAAAGGGTGGAGACTGGGATTCCTGGATTTGACAAGTTGGTCGAAGGCGGAGTGGTGGAAGGATCAACAAATTTGATTGCCGGCAATTCGGGAACAGGAAAAACCATATTCGGGATGCAGTATATCTGGAATGGGTTGCAGAAAGGGGAGAATGGGGTGTATGTCACACTCGAGCAGAGACCGGATGAGATTCTTTCTGATGTTGCTAGATTTGGGTGGGATTTTTCCAAGCATGCCGCAGCAGGGAAATTCAGATTGGAAAGCATGATTTCAAGCGATATAACATCTGTGACGACGAGGATAGTTGAAAGCGTGAAGAAAATAGGCGCTAGAAGATTCGTGCTGGACAGCTTGACAATCGCGACAATGGGTTGGAAGGAAAGGCCGGAGGAGTCATTTCAATTGAGGTCGAAGGCATTCGACATGCTCAACACGTTGAAATCTCTAGGTGTGACGAGCATGATAATATCCGAAGTTCCCCGCAGCGCTAAAGATGAGATAAGCAAATTCGGGTTTGAGGAGTTCGTTGTTGATTCTGTTATATTGCTGAACTATATGACTGTCGGTGGCGCTTCGCGCAACCTGCAGATATTGAAAATGAGGAGAACAGACCACGGGAAGAAGATATACCCTTTTGAAATAACTGAACGGGGAGTTATGGTTAGGAGTTTGACCGTTTAAGTTGTAACACGTGTTACATTTTATTTTCAACTGTTTTATATTTTTCCACCCTCTAACAAATTTTTCAATTCTCCAACACTCTTGCCGAAATATTTCTCAAATTCGTCTGTTAGCTTGACGAGTTTTGTTCTTGAGAATTTTTCAGTTTTAATCAATCCTTTCTTTTCCAGCTGGTCGATGTAGCCGTAAGCCTTGTTTCCCTGGTATCTGACTATCGCCGATTGCTTTACAGGAGGTTTTATCGCAACAGCTAATGCTAGTGTTCTAAGCATGCCTTCTGTTAAATCTGATAATGGAGCGAGCTTTGCAATCTTGTCACGATACTGCGGTTTTATTCTGAACTCATAACCTTCAGGAGTTTCAACAAGGTCCATACCTTTTTCTTCTTTAGCATGCTCTAGTCGGATTTTTTCTATTATCAGTTTCAATTCATCTTGCGACAAGCTAGTAATTTCGGATAATTTGTTCAAGCTTATGGGTTTGTCGGACACAAATAGTGCAGATTCGACAAGAGCTTTTTTATTCATGTAATTAATTTTGATAAGACAAACATTTAAATACGGGTATTAATATCATATTAATATGGTAAAGGCAATCATTGACATAGACAAAGAGGCGAATAGGGTGCTGAATGTTCTGAAGGCTGAATACGGGTTGAGGGATAAGTCCGAAGCTATCAATAAAATGGCTAAGGAATTCAGGAGATTCGTAAAGATTGAGCCGGAAGTTAGACCAGAATACATACGAAAGTTGAAAAGAATACAAAAACAAAAAAGAATAAGGGTAGACGATTTCGCTAAAGAATTTGGATTGAAATAAATGTACTTGCTGGACTTGAGAGAGAAAATTAAAGAAAAATTCCACAAAATGGAAAAGAAAGAAAATAAACAGCTTCAGATGATAAATAAGAAGATTTTACAAATAAGAGAAGACCCGCATAGATTCAAACCTTTAAGCAATGCCATGAAAGGTCAGAGGAGAGTTCACATCGATAAAAGTTTTGTGTTGGTCTATTCTATAGATGAGAATACTAAAACTGTTATTTTGGAAGATTACGACCACCACGACAAGGTTTACTAGTGAATAATCTCAGAGGCTAATTATTAAAACTATTTCAATTTTTCTTACTGATTAAAATCTCCTTGAAGAAATCTTAGAGCAACCAATAATTTTTAATTTTGGAAATCAAGTCTCTATTTTAGCTAGATATTTCTCTAAATCTTTGTATTCTCCACTTCTGTCCAAAAGGCATGCAATGATAACTTTAGAGCCAAGAACAACATAAATTAGCCGTGTCTCATTGCCTTCTATATTTAACCTGACTCTAAAAACTCTCGAATAAAGTCTGGCATGCATTGCCTTGAATCTGAATGGATTTTGTTTTATCAAATCAATTTTCTTATCGATTTGTTCCTTGTATTTGGCTGGTAAATTTTCTATCTGTTTGAGAAATGTTCCACTCGCTACTATTTCATAGGTCATCTCAAAGCCTTTCTTAATTGCTTTTCACTTACCAAATCACCCTTCTTGATACTCGCATCTATTAATCTGTCTATTAAATCAATCTCCTTTTCTGTGAAACTTTCATCATAATTTCTTTCCATAACTTTCTCTCTTATTGCTTCCGTAGCCAGTTCTTGTAAATTCCTGTATTTGTGTACCCTTGCAAATCTTTCTGCAACCTTTTTCAGATTTTCAGGCAACCTTAAATTAATCTGTGGTTTCATAGGTACCATTTGGTATCACGAGTATATAAAGATTTCATCTAACCATTCTTCTTTGAAATGAGTATTTCTTTGAAGAAATCTTAAAATAAGCAATAGTTTTTAGTCCAGGAAATCTAATGCAGGTATCATGATTTTTATTTATTTCATGTGTCGAGACGAACCTTCTGCTAAGATTTTTCTTTTGTTTTTGATTTTATTTCTGATAACAATTATTGCTATAACTATAACAGCTAATGCAATCGCAATTAAAATGTAAGTGTAACTTGAACTGATCTTAGGCACTTCTTTTGGTTTTTCTTCTGACGGCTTCTCTTCTGCTGGAGGCTGTCCAGACGGGACCACTGCCTGACCGCTTATAGCAAAAACAGACAACCCAGGCGATACGGCATCATACAAGACAGCATTGGCGCTTTCGCTTATTTCAGTTGTCTGCAGTTTATTCCAAGCGTTGTCTGAGTATCTGTAGAGAGCTATGGTTGATTTGTCTATGTTGTTTGCACTAATCCAGCTTTTTTCAAGTTCAAACCTTATAGTAGTTTGATTGATATCAGCATCTGTTGCATTTGTTTTGTCGACTTGGATATAATGGTAAACTTTACCTGTTAACTCCTGTGTGATTGAGGTTGGCTTGTCTGCTAGTTTTGTGATGGAAATTTGCACGTTTTTAATAGCATTAGTAGAGTAGATAGTAATTTTTCTGAATGCAACATCTTCTGTTTTATCTATATCGACAGTTGTCTGCTTGCCAGCCGCTATAATAAGACCTGTAATTGTTACTTTGCCTATTTGCAAAGAAATTTTAGGCAAATCGGTTACTGTTAGAAGAACGCTTTGTCCTGTTATTGCGCTTACCGGACTTACTGCAGAAGGCAATGCGTTAACATCAACAGAAACTGTTTTTGTCAAGGTGTCTGCATTGGAAGGCGCTATAGCAACGGTTAATGTCTGTGCTCCTGCAGAAGCAGAAGTGGAAGCGGCAATACTGCAACTAACACCTGCGCTTTGGCTGCCAGAAATGCTTGATGGTGAACAGCCAGAAGAAATGGAGAAAAAGCTTGGAGAAACAGTTATAGTCCCGAATCTCGCAGTTGTTTCTCCAGTATTCAAAATATTCAAACTAATAGAAAAGGTTGAACCTTGCGTTACGCTTGTGGAAGTTGGGGTTACAGTCGCAGATAAAGTGGGGGGTGTGATTACACTAAAAGAGCTTGATGTCACAGTTTCTGGCGAGCCTTGACCTGATATAGAAACAGAAATAGTTTGCGCTGAAACTTGTTGGTTAGCAGTAGCGGTAGTCCAAGATACAACACCATTGTTGTTTGTAGTTTTTGTTGCGCTTTCTCCAGACAAAGCAAAACCTATTGGTAAAGTAATAGTTGCCTGGGCATTGGCAGTTGCCCCACTAGCTGTAACTGCAAATGGCTTGCTAAGCATCACCGTCCCGGCGTCCGCACCTGACTGTGTTATAGAAATAGATGCGGCAGATACAGACGGCACTAGCAGTAATAAAGCGAATATAAAACCAGTTAATTTAATTTTATTTTTTATCATGTCTTATCACGCTGGTGTTGGTGTTGGTGTTGGACTTGCTGCTGGTGTTGGTGTTGCTACAGCTACAGCAATGTCGCATACTCTTACACAGAACCATCTTTCAAGTGTTTCATTCCCTCCCGGTCCTTGTGCATTCAACAATACTTGGTACTGTCCATCAGCCCATTGTCGAGTTGTAGTTGGATTCGGAGATATCCTCAAGAATGCAATCCCATTTGCATCTGTCTTGTTGTAAGTTGTATTCACACTATAGTTAGCAGCAGATAATACCTCATACCCAAAGTATGTTGATCTCGCCATCTGCTTAACTGACACATTGGCATCTGATATTTTTGTTTTGTCGAAATTGAAAACCGTGAGATACGCACTAACGGTTGTGTTGGGTTGAATTCTCCATACATCTTTCTGCAAGATCATATGTGTTTTATTGTAGAATGGTATGTTCCATGTTGGTTGCTGTTCCCATTCTCTGGTCGTATAATCATCACCAAACCTAGCATAACCTGACCAAGATTCTGAAGGCAAACTACTCCATTGCTCTGCTGTCCAGCTTGCATTTATTCCAGTGAATATTTCATCACTAGTAAAATCGATTTGTCTAGTAGATCCATTCTTGTCGCCGATCCCCAAATCCATAATTTGCAAATCATCATCAACTATAGCTGTTGTCAAATTCTGTAGTCCGTCAAACCAGTGGTCAACAGCAAACATATAGAATGTTGCATTTAGTGTACTGTTTTTATCAAGGTCAATCGCAAGTGAAGTTTCATTTAAAACTGCAAAATAACTTGTTGTATTGTCTGCTGGATAGTATGCAAGACCAGGACCACTGAAACTACCATTTAAAGCTGGTAATTGCGAACGATTCCCTGCAATCACACCGTCGTAATAAAGAGGGCCAACAAAAGCCAGATACAGTTGCTGAGTGAAGTTCTGCCCTATTGTTACACCTACAGCATTGCTAAAGTCACCATCGTTTCTTTGAACAAACCAAGCCTTTCGTACACAATCACTTATGTTTTGTAGCGTGCAATATTGATAATTATAGTTTGTGTCATTGGCCAAAACAACATCATAGAAAGTTCCGCCTATGCTTATATTCTGCATGTAAGCCCATTCACTAGTTGTTGCTATTATCGGAAGAATAGTTGAATTGCTTATTCCTTTCACATAGAAAGCTGTTCTCCAACATCTATCGCTACAGCCAACAATATTTCTATCAACATAAATTGATAAGTTATAAGTTCTACCCCATTCATTGTTGTTCGCGTCTATTATAATTGTACTACCGTTCAGGAAACTTTCTGCAACAGAAACATTGAAGAAACAACCCGTCAAGTTTCTATATAGTCTGTTTTCTGTAGAATTATAAAAGAAATAAGAATCAGACGGACCATCTAACATCAATATACCATATGTAGCTTCGTTATTTATAACTGCGTCTGTAGCATTTGTCGAACCACTCCAAACTTGACAACCTCCTGTGGCAATTACACCAGCACCAGCTAGAACACCGTTAACTATAAAACTAGAGTTGGACCTGTCTTGAGTTACTCTTGGTATTTTCCCATAAGTATTCCAATTCCATTCTGCAAGTGGCAAGGGCTTAAACTCGTTAGCCAGATAAATTCCCTCACCAACAGAGCCGTCAACCAAGAATGCACGTATAAACGCTCTAGGCCACTTCCACTCTTCCAATGTATCTTCGCCTTTGATTCCAAAACTAAACTCACCACCACCCACCAAACTGCTGTTGAACCTAAGTTCGCCAACACCTGTTACGTTCACATTTGAAACCAGGTTGGTTTGTACAATCTCCCCTGTCGCATAATTTCTGTAGGCATTAATAGAAACATTAACACTTTTAGGCGTACCGTCTGGGGAAGCGACTATAACCGGGATTGTTATGTTGTTGTTAAGTTTTATCTCGCCCAAGTCAGCCCAATCGCCTACTTGTCGCGAATAGAAAACAACGGCCTCTCTTCTTGCATCTACGCCCAAAACGGTCAGCTTCTGGTTAGCGTCATTAGAATAACCAATCTCCCTGTTGCTTCTATTCAGATCATTAATACTGATAGGGTTCGATAGCGTGTTAGAGGCATTGCCAGTAAAGTTACCATCCTTAGAAAAGAAGAATGTGTCATACACACCAGATGTAGCATTATCAGATGTCACAAAATAAACGGTTCCATTTGTATAACCATCTCCGTTCAGGTCTACACCACCTTTTTTTGTTGTAAAAGCACCTAGGTTTTCTTCATGCATATTACTGAGTTTATAGATACCGCTTTTGGATAATGATGTGTTTATCAAGACACCTGTGCTGTAGAGGGAATTCAGACCGAAAATTGTTATATCACGGTCACCGATTTTATCCAAACGCCATATGCCACCTTGGTTGTCTTTGAATGTCCCACCAACTGCTACCGGTGTCGTTTGAGTAAGGTTTGAAGTGCTGGCATTTATCCACAAGTGCGTGCCGTTAGAGAACATGTACATCCTACTCTTATTTGCAACTTTACCAAATTCGCCAGCAGCCCAATCGTCCATCAATGGGATGTAACCAAATAGTTCTTTTGTCGAGCTGACATTGAGTGCAGTTATATTCACATCTGTACTTTTTTCTGCAGTCCAGAAGCTTCCACAGAACTTCAAGAAACCCGAGGTAGAACCTTTATCTTGGCTGCAGCTGGTCCACTCACCGCGCCATATACCATCTTCAACTTTCTTACTAGCACTATCCTGCCTCCATGTCCTCCATGTTTCTATGGAAGGCAGGCTAACAACCAAATCTTGTACTTTGAAGTTAGCAGATACAAGTTTAGCAACACTTTGATTGTTCACAATCTTAAAGCTCACAAAAAATTCACCAGTACCCAGTTTATCCAAAGAAATGTTCACGGTGCACACGTTCCATTCCGATGTAATGCCACATTTTGTAGTATAATTAGTGCCGTATTTCATTCTAATTGGCCTTTGTAGTTTTTGCGACCAGAAATCTTCTATAGTGACATTTGTGATATTAACTGGCTTTTTGTTGAAATCCAATGCGGTAAAGTTTATGGTAAAGTTTTCGGTTGATGCAAAAAGTGGCGGGAATGCATTTTGTCTGTAGGTAGTGTCTACTTGGTAGGAGGAAGTTTCAAAGAAGTATGTGCCAATGTCACTAACCGAACCTACAGTAACTCTTACATTCGCTTCAAAAAAGCCTTCCTTGTCAGTAGGCAATCCGCTTATAGAAATCTCCTTTCCTGAAAATGTTTGACATACTTGCTCACATTGGACAATGGTTTTGTCAGTTATAGTCGAAGTGAAACCAGTTAGTGCCACAGCCCAACCGCCTTTCGAGAAGAATTGTATATTTTCTAAAGCTGTAGAGGTAGGTGTCAAAATATTTCCTGTTCCAGGTTCCCTTGCCACCACAGTAAAGTTTATTATTGCACCAACAGGATAAGTCGTACCCCATCCACCCAAAGAAGAATGCGTAGAATTTATGAAATTCGTTTCCCTCGTTTCAACCCAGAAATTTCTTATCTCAAACCAGCTCCAGCCAAAGTATGTTGCATTTGTAGCAGGATCTCTAGCCAACAAATCAGCACTATACCAGCCAGTCTGCATATCAGACCCAGGTATGATTGTAACGTTTGCTATCGGATTGGTGGAATTAACTATAGTTCCTGTTAAGACAGTATAGTTTGTCACTGTTTTGAATTGCTGATTGTTTCTGAGTTCAGAGACATTAATTATAAGGCCAGTACATCCGGTGCATGTTCTTGTTTCACTACCATAACCAAAAGCAGTCTGCGCTTTATCAATATCAATAACCGTAACCTCTAAGGTAATGTTCTGCCCTTGTTTAACAAACCATTGACCTCTTTGGGCACCAGTTAACTGACCCCATATCATATATTTCTTTAATTCAAACCACATATCACCTATACCTGTTTCTGTAGAATTACCAACAACAGCAGTAAACCTGAACCTTGCCGAATAGAAGCCTTCTTCATTTGGTGCTAAGAAAGAAATCGTCCCATTTGTTATGCTTTCATTTAGTGTATTTCTTAGCGATGTGTTGCCTAAAACGTCTTTGAACTCAGGCCATTCCTTGTGCATCTCAATTATCTTCCCAGAAGTTATGTTTGCCGCTGGTAATTCTTGGTCAGTCAACAAATCTATAACCACTATTTTCATCCTGACGGTCGTGTTTGGTGCGAAAAATCCATAGCTGTCACCACGAAAATCAACTGTTTTACCATAAGCAAACAGCCTTTGTATGCTAAATGTCAAACCCGATAGTATCTCTTCACCGTTATGTTTAACTTTCAATTCAGCTCTATAGATACCATTCTTAAGATTTGTGTTTGGGAAAATTAGCATGCATTGAGATAGAAATTCTGGTGGTGGTGCAACATAATCAGGAAATGTTATTGACAAGTAATTTAAAGTATCTGAAACATTCATACCTCTGTATGGAACCGAATAACTTACATCATTTTCATCTACAAGATTAACTAGCGATATAGTGGTATTGCAATCAGCTGGCTTTATCAAGGAGTTCTCGAATTCTTCAGTCGATGAAGCGTTAAGCAAGGCAGTAAATATGGTCACATTTGTGTTCGGTGGAAACGAGTCACCAAAAACACCACCCGTTTTTTCTATATAGTTCATGTTTACCGCCATTGAAAACAGCTGTATAGACTGGAGAGAAAATCCTGTGGACACGGTTTGGGTGTTTGTTCCATCACTTCCAGTAACACTCACAGAATAGCTGCCTGTTGGGCTGCCCTTCAAGTTTGTATCATAATAATAAACACCATCTGCTGTCTGTATGTAATCACTTTTAGATTTGGTTATAGAACTGCCGTTTGGAAAGTATATGGTCGTCGATAATGTTGTTAAATTTAATGTAGCAGTTTCTGTTTTAGCAGTCACCCATATTCTAACTATAGAGTCTGGAGCGAATACACTATTATAATTGTTTGAATCGTCACTAACTGCTACAAAAAGTTTGAAAGCTTCCACTGGCACTACCATAATGCTGGCACTATCATTAAAACTTATTGTATATAACCCAACTGGCACATTGGTTAATGTTATTGACGTATTCAGCCAACCAAACTCATTTGTAGAAACTACACTTGTCGGTGTGACATTTTGTCCAGTAGAATTGAAAACATCAATCTTTACAGGCTCATTTATTTGTAGGTGTGTGGAGTTTTTTGTTATAACAGTTATGTTTATACTGCCTGTAGTGCCGTAGGCAACCTTACCTGACGGAACCCACAGAATTACTACATTTCCAGTCGCGCTATCGATTTCTCCAACCAGATAAGTGAAAGAGCTGTTGCTAAACTTACTACCTTCTTTCAAAGCTTGGTATTCAACATCTGCCACAGTGCCGGTATCCTCTGTATCATTAAACAACCTAAAGTTTGTATCATCATCTATATACAATCTATCAAATACAGATGAGTTGCTCTGGTCTACTAAAACGAAATGGTAAACCTTGCCACCTATTGTGTAGTTGCCATAATGAAGTTTTTGTGGAGATGATTTGGATAAGTTAAGCAAATCCGTGAAGTTGCCACCACCAAAGGTTTCATTTCCAGTTTGGATGATTGTTGAGGTGCTAACATTTATGACATCTCCAAGTTTATTGATTGTGTTCCCTTCATAAATTATAAATTCTCCTATTACTTTGAAGGTAAGATTTGTTGCATCAGTACCATCTGTTAATGATGCTGTGTAAGTTCCTGGGTTATAGCTTCCGTTGACCGTGTTTGTTATAGAAAATATGTTTATAGTCGAACCTGTACTTGAAACAGTAGAACTATTTAGGATTCCAGAAGTAGAATTATAAATTGTAAGACTTATATTTTTCACGCTGTTCGTTCCGGATAGTGATCCGGTTATCGTTAACGTCTCGCCTTGAAGGAATGAAATTTTGTTGGTTGTTGCGGAAATTGGGGTGGCATAGGCATTCACACTTAAAATCGACAAAAATATTACAAACAGTATAAAAGTTATAAACTCTCTCCTCAGACTACCAACCAATTAATTAATTTCTTTTTAGTTGTATTAAGGGTTTAATTTTATTTACGTGAAATAAGAATCTCTTTGAAGAAATCTTCCTGCTCCCCAAGAACCTTCCCATCATTCTCCAGATGCAGCAAAGGAACAAACTTTTCGACTATTTTGTCTTTCTTCCACTCTTTCACAATCTCAGAAAATCCAACCTTATCCTTATGCAACTTCTGCATCAGTTCATCTATCTCTTTCAACATCTTCTCGGTTTTGATGGTTATGTCCTCTTCAGCGACATCAACAACTTCCAACTGTCTCCTAGCAACTTTCACCCTTTCTTCTTTCCTCTCTCGGACAGCAAGCGCTTTCCTTAATGCTATAATTAATTCTTCTAAAGTTACTTGACGTTTAGGTGACCTTCTCATCGGATACCCTAGTTGGATAAGATTAGGGTCTATCCCCAATTCAGCAAATGGTTTGTCTTCCTTCAGCATCTCTTCAACCGATTCCTCTTCCTCCTCGAATATCGACAAAAAGTCAGCCTTCAATCTCAGCAAAATAGCGGCGACAAAAACAACTTTTGCAGGGATTCTAAAATCCAAACCTTCAACATCCTTGATGAACTTGATGAAACTCTCTGTTAATTTAACAAGATTAACATCCCAGGGATTCAACTGCTCCAAGCTCACGATATAATAAATCACATCCTCCCAGCTTTCCTTCTCGATGATGGTTTTGAGTATGTCCTCTTCTTGGGATTTCTGTTGCTCTTTCATTCAATTACACCTTCGGCAATTCCAAAGCCATTATCTTGCTTTCCCCATCCACCATACTACATCCAAAGACTTGATCAGCAGCCTTTATCGTCGTATCGTTATGCGTGATGATAATGAATTGCGCATTTTTCGAGAGTTTCTTCACCATGTCAGCAACAATCTTGCTGTTAACTTTATCCAATGCTGCATCAACCTCATCCAGAATATAGAACGGCGCAGGCTTGTAGTTCTGTATAGAAAAAATAAACGCCAGCGCAGTCAATGACTTTTCGCCGCCAGACATCGCATCGATATTCAGAAGCGTCTTTCCTTTAGGGCTCGCCTTAATCAACAAACCGCTTTCCAGATTATTTGGGTCTTCCAGCTCCAGGGTCGCGCTGCCGTTCAGCATCTTAGCAAAAATGTCATAGAACCCCTCTTTGAGTTCGTCCAATGTTCCAAAGAAAACTTCCTTCCTTTTCTCCTCAATCTTTGCAATCATGTCAATCACAGCCTTCTTCTCCTCCAAAATCTTTTCATACTTCTCCTTATACCCTTCAAATTCGTTTTTGAATTTCTCAAACTCGCCTATAG